>ERZ791909.266-NODE-266-length-53141-cov-4.375259_pt1 | contig 53141 bp, 48 predicted proteins | sample MGYA00510143_ERZ791909 | MGnify/ENA primary metagenome ERZ791909 (study PRJEB30046, sample SAMN00792093) | human gut metagenome | study: EMG produced TPA metagenomics assembly of the A metagenome-wide association study of gut microbiota in type 2... | reverse complement strand
AATTTGTTTTAAAATCTTTCCGTTTATTTGGTTGGGAACATAGATTACAATATCTACCCATTGGAGAAGAAGATGACATTTCAAATATAATTTCCGTATCGGAAAATCCTTCAATAGAAGCACTTAATTCTTGATTTATTCCATTCAAGTAAACAATACAAAATCGTAATTCAAACGGGAAAGTATCACCACTATAGCCTTCTATTTCATTCCCTAACAAAATATTGTATAACCAATTATCATCATCATGTTCATCGTCTTTTATCAACACGAAGTTTACACTTTCAGAGGCGTTACCTCCACTTCCTCCAGTAACAACCTCTCCAGCTTTCTCCGCATACAAAGCATATGGGACAGAGAGCATTTGGGTATTAGATACCTCCTTATATTCAACTTCCTTATCCTGCTTCATACTCAGTTTCATAAAATAAGGGCCATTACCCCAATCTATACTGGCAAAAACGCCATTGATGACATCCCCACCACCTATCAACAGATTGATAGTTCCAGTCTTAGTGGTTGTCAATGCGTGGGATTCGGAATAAGCAACCGGACCGGAATTGCTTCCTTGCAAAATTTCCACTTGCACAGAGATTGCTTTTTCAAACAAATCTTTCCCCGTCAAATCTCTTGCTACCGCCTGATAACTGATAAGTTGAGGTACCTGCGCCTGAACAAAACAGGCGACACAAAGCCACATACAGAGAAGAAAAATACTTTTTGTATTCATCTGATTTATAATTTAAAAAGTTAATAAATAATAGTTATCTCTTTTCATAAACCAGCATATACAAAAAAGCGCGGGATCCGTCTGTCACTTATCCCACGACTCCAGGCCTTCGCATTGCCCATTACACAAGGATAAGCAACGCGAAGCCCACGCCGATACGTATATGTAAATACTTCCGTGCACCTACTAAGCCCACGAAATCTTACAATACAACCTACGCAGACATCTACCGCTGCCCTGTCTCCTTGTGTAATTCAAAGTTGCGAAGTTCGAAGTCATAGAAGACAAGACGTCAATAAACGCCTTTCATATATATCTCTGCTCCCACCCCTAATCGGCGTGGGAACGAGACAAAGATATGGATTTTTTTCAAACCCAAAGAAAACGGACAAAAATAAAAACTCCCCAAACCGGGGAAGTTACCGATTTAGGGAGCATATTTATATGTCACTTTATATTTATTCGTTTTTTGTATACTTAGGAGATTGGCTTTTATAAACAGACAAATTCGCTTCATCAGACTTATAAATTATCGTATCGATGAAATACAAACTGCCATCTATCCCCACAAGCACATTATTGGGAACAGCATCGAATATGTCATATTCTCCATTCGTATAATACTCACCATCCATTTCCGGATGGAACCCAAGTTTCAAAAGTTCATCATGTATTTCATCCTCTGTCGCTTCACGCCCAAAAAGAATATACTGTTGAGCCAACAACGCACACACTTTTCCTTCTCTATTCATAGAAAACCCCATGAGTACATAGCTACAATCCGGAAATAACTTTTGTTGGGCTTTCAGCCGAAAGAAAAAGGGAGAAAGATTATCATCCGAATAGCGAAAATCATTGAGTTTATATATAAACCAGCTATTTTCTTTTGACAAATAAACTTCATTCTCGGAACCACGATCCACAAAAGTTCCAAGTTCATCCATCGATTCAAACCAACAACCTTTTTCAGTAGCCCATTCTTTCAGCCTTGTGATTTGGACTCCCTTGCAAGCCGTTGTTCCCGTAAGTGCCTCAAGTGATTCAAGCACTCCTCGTGCGAAAGCTTCAGCTTTTTCCAAGAGGCCATCGACTTGAGTTTCTCGGCATTTGCCTTTTTGTGATATTCGTTTAGAGCGACTTCCATCCATTACACTTTTATTGGTTTATCCACAAAGATAGAGATTTTCTCTTAACTCCAAAGGAAGTGGGCAAAAATAAACTCCCCAAACCGGGAAAGAGCCGGTTCGGGGAGCAAAAAAGTTTCAATCACACAATCAAGCAACCGGGGTTACAACTCACCCGGCCTTTCATCTTCCCCTCTGGAAGAAGCTTCCGAATCGTTGGTACTGTCCTTGTCATTGAAATCCAAGATCATGCCGTCCATCATTTCACGCAGTTCCGTGCATGGCACGAAACGTAATTTCATTTTACGAATAGAGTCGACATTCGCCTCCTTCTCCACGGTACTGCTTTTTGCACTGAATGTAGGGATGAAACTGCCAAAGCCTTCCACATTGACGGTATGCCCTTGCTCGATAAAGGTCTTCATGGCACGGACCAACCCATACAATGTGGCGCGAACCATCCCTGAATTAACACCCGACACCAATGCGACTTGTTCGCAAAGGAATCCAAACAATACACATTATTTATAAATTCACAAAATCCATCAAACATTTTGTCTTATTATTTGCTGAATTTTGTCATTTTCCGCATCCACTGATTTTCCCGTATGCTTAGCGCTCAAAAATCACATATCGAGTAATCCGCCCGCTACACGATATAACGGCAAGACCTTGCTCGATATAACAGCAAGAGCTCACTTGATATGTAATTTTTACCCGATCTTCCGAATCACCCGACAGGGATTCCCGACGGCAAGCGAATAGGCGGGAATGTCTTTTGTCACTACACTGCCGGCTCCGATAACGACATTATCGCCTATCGTAACGCCGGGAAGGATGATCGATCCTGCACCGATCCATACATTATCCCCGATCGTGATCGGGTAAGCGTATTCCAAGCCCTTGTTACGGTCGGATGCGTCCAACGGATGTCCTGCCGTATAAATACCGACATTGGGAGCGATAAAGGCATTATCGCCGATACGTACCTTTGCCCCGTCCAGTATCACCAGATTGACATTGGCATAGAAGTTTTCCCCTACTTCGATATTATACCCGTAGTCGCAGGCAAAAGGAGGTTCGATTATCAAGTTATCTCCCGTCTTTCCTAAAAGTTTTTTCAGCAATTCCGTACGCCCGGCCTGCTCGGAAGGACGCAAACGATTATAATCATAGAGCAATTCTTTGGTACACTCACGATCTGCCAATATTTCAGGATCGTAATTAGCATCGTACAACAGGCCGAGACGGCATTTTTCTTTTTCGGTCATTGTTTCCGTATTACTGATTCAACACATGTATCGTATGGCAAGCCACCAACGCCGCCGTTTCCGTACGCAAACGACTATTTCCTAATGAGATCGGTTCGAATCCTTCTTTTAGGGCAAATGCTATTTCTTCGGGACTGAAATCTCCTTCGGGGCCGATCAGGACGAGGGCGTTTTCTCCCGGATGATAGGTTTGTTTCAAAAGAGGCTTTTCGCCCTCTTCGCAATGGGCAATGAATTTACGGCCGTCGAAAGGCTGGCTGACGAACGCGCGGAAATCGGTCATTCCGTTCAGTCCCGGCAAGGTCGCTTTCTGGGATTGTTTCATTGCGCTGACTAAGATCTTTTCCAGACGGGCTGGCTTCACCTCCTTCCGCTCTGAAAAACGGCAGTTCAGGCAAGTGATGGCATCGATGCCGATCTCGGTCGCTTTCTCTGCAAACCACTCCATACGGTCCATATTCTTGGTCGGAGCTACTGCAATATGAAGATTGAAGTTCCACAAAGCAGGCTGTTCCCACTTTTCCAGAATATTCACTTCACAATGTTTAGGATGTGCACGGCTGATTGCCGCCTTGTAAAAGAAGCCTTTGCCATCCGTCAATAGAATTCCGTCACCTTCAGCCAGCCTGAGTACACGAATACAATGTCCCGCCTCTTCTTCCGGCAGTTCCGGATTTACATCTATATCCGGTGTGTAAAATATCTGCATCTCAAATTTTCAATTTTCAATTCTCAATTTATCCAAGTATCATGCCTACTACCGTAGCAGAAAGAACCGATACCAACGCACCGCCAATCATCGCCGGAAAACCGAAACGAGTAATCAATTCCCTTTTTTCGGGAGCCAGCACTCCCATTCCACCCAGCAAAATACCGATAGACGATATATTGGCAAAACCACATAAAATATAAGTAGACATCAATACGGATTTCTGATACATAAACAAACCGTCCGCTTTCCAGTCCTGTAGCTGGAAATAAGCCACAAACTCGTTCAGGATGGTTTTCTGTCCCAATAAGGAACCGACCAGCATCACATCCTGGTAAGGAACGCCGATCAACCACATAAAAGGCGAAAGGATCACTCCCAATATAAACTGGAAGGTCAGCCCTTGGGCCTTCCCGTCCGTAATAGAAACGATCCAGTCATTCAGCCCGGTATAGCGCCCGATCACACCTTCCAGAATATAATTGGCAAGAGCGACCATCGCAATAAACACAAGCAACATCGCCGCGATATTCACCATCAGGCGGACACCGGTCGACGTTCCGGCAGCCAACGCATCCAACGCCGTAGAATGCTGCCCGATTTTCTCCATCTTCACTAAGCGGTCGTCAGCCTTTTCCGTTTGCGGACAAAGGATTTTAGCCAGGACAATAGAACCCGGAGCAGCCATCAACGAGGCCGAAAGCAAATGTTTCGCAAACAAAACCCTCGCCACGGGATCACCTCCAGCCAGCATACCGATATAAGTACCCATCACCGTTCCGGCTATCGTCCCCATCCCGGAAACCATGACCAGAAATATTTCCGACCGGTTCATCGCCGGCAGATAATTCTTAATCAAAACAGGCGATTCCGTCATTCCCATAAACACATTACCGGACGTAACCAATCCTTCGGCTCCGGAAATATTCATGAAACGCCGCAACACCCAGGAGAATCCCCCCACCACACGCTGGATAATCCCCCAGTAATAAAATAAGGAAACCAAGGCAGAGAAAAAAATCACCACAGGGAGCGAGTTCAACAAAAAGATGAACCCTTCACTCTTGGTTACCAGCGGGCCTAAAAGGAAAGCGACTCCCGACTGGGTAAAATCCATCAGCTTGATAAAAGCCTTTCCCATCCATTCCAGGACGGTCCCGACTACCGGGACATACAACACGGCAAGGGCAAAGACAAGCTGCATAAACAATCCGCCCCCCACCAGTTTCCAATCGACCCGTTTCCGGTCGTAGCTCATCAGGTAAGCAACTCCCAAAACCGTAGCAATACCCAGAATACCACGTAAAAAAGATTCAAGGCTAAAACCAAGTTGTTGTTCTATCATCTGGGCCCGCCCTCCTCTTCACGACGCCGGATTTCATCCTTGTACATCTTTGCATACTCGTAATTCTCGTCGGAGATGGCATCGTCCAAACGGTCCGACAATTCATCGGCATCCAAAAGAGAAAGCCATTTTTTCAATTTAGTTTCATCTTGTATTTCTTCCGGCTCCATAGCCAGGATGGAATCATCACTATCCTTATCTACCTCTTCCACTGCATCTTCAAGTACGACTCCACACCCACGGACAATCTCGGGTGTCGTATAGATATCGCATTTCACACGCAAGGCGATGGCGATAGCATCGGAAGTACGCGAATCCAAACGAATCTGTTTGGTTCCATCCTCAAAAAGCAGTTCGGAATAAAACACGCCATCTTCAAACTTATAGATGAAAACCTCACACAAACGAACACCGAATGCCTGTGCAAAGGTAGCAAACAAATCATGCGTCAAAGGGCGAGGAGGCGTGATGCGTTCCAAAGCGATCGCAATCGACTGGGCTTCCGACGTCCCGACAATAATAGGTATGCGGCGAGCCCCATCCTCTTCTGCCAGAATCAAGGCATAGGCACCTGACTGTATCTGGCTGTTCGTCAAACCTTGCACCCGTAGTTTTATTCTTGTATCCACACTATTTAGTTTTTTAGTCAATACACAAAAGTAATATTATTTCGGAATCTTAAAAACTTTCGAAAGGAAAGAAAAGCACAAAGGGCTTAAAAAAAGAAAAGGTTGTCATCACGACAACCAATCTTCATTGCTAACCTTAAATCTAATACCATGAAAAACACAGTGCAAATATACGGATTTTATGTTATGTAGCATAGTTTTACGGCAGAATATTTAAGCTTTTAGCATTATTTTAACCTGCAAATCATCAGTTTAAAGGTGATTAACAGTTCATTGCTGATTCTTTGTGTATCCATCCGCTTTTTCTTTCATCCTTTCGACACGTTTTTGTGTTTCGGGATGGCTCGAAAACAGCTGGCGGAACTTGGATGATTTAGGAGCTTCCGCACTTAGTTCCAAGAGTTTATTAAGCGAATTATACATACTATAAGGATCGATGCCGTTCGCGATACTGAACTCAAAACCATAATCGTCCGCCGCATTTTCCTGTTTTTGCGAATATTGCGCACCGGCAAAAGCATCCACCAAATTTCCCAATTGCGAATCTGTCAATTTGGCCGCCGTATTACTGGCGGCACCAATTGCGTTTTTAGCTGCCGACGTCATATAAGCCTGTTTCATGGCGTCCTTCGAGTCCGTATGCAGAACATGGCCGATTTCATGCCCGATAACGGCCAACACCTCATTGTCGTCCATAATCTTCATCAAACCACCACAAACACGCACACTCCCGTCGCCACAAGCGAAAGCATTCACGTCTATAACGTTATAAACCTTGAAATTCAGTTTTAACCCTTCAACCTTGATATCTTTCGTCAGATTTGCCAAACGCTGTCCCATCTCCGTTTCCGGTCCGGCAACCTCATTATGCGTATCCATCCACTGGATATACTCGCGAGCCATAGCAGCCACGTCCTCGTCCGACAGAGTCACCGCTTTTGCCGCGTCAGATGCGGCATTCACCAACTTTTTAGTATTGATGGATTTACCACCGATCTTAAACTGAGCCGAAGCATTCAGGCTGACTCCGGCCACCAAAGCCATTGATAATAAAATAGTCCTTGCTTTCATATCGTTTATCATTGTTTTAAATAATTCTCTACCTGATTGAATGTCACATCCTTCAATACAACTTTCTTATCCTTGTCCAGCAGATAAAGAGTCGGTATTGCTTTCAAATCATAAATCTCATCATTTTTCAGACTCACCGTAGCGTCATAAGAATTGATCCAACTTGCAGGCATATAAGAAATATGGTTTTTCCAAGCCTCCAGATCCTCATCCGGATAAACAGCCAGGACTTTAAGCTTGTTGTTCCTGATCCACTCCGTCACAAGCGGAGAAGCAGCAAGCTGGTCCGTAATTTCCTTACAGGCATGGCAATCCGGGTTATAGAAAAACAAGAGCAGATAATCGGCTTTCGTGTGATAGAGCGTCCCTTTCTTACCGTCCGCCAGCGTGTAGGTGAAATCCGCAGCCTGTTTCCCTACCCTGTTTTTAAGCGCCAGTTCGAGCAAATGGGCGGGGCGTATCTTACTTACCTCATCAAGGACTGGCGTTTCCAAAACCGTTTCCAGCACATAGATATACAACGACTCATTCCGCATGGGGGAATTCGGATCATAGAGATACTTTTCATACAGGCTGGAAAAATAGGCGAACATCGTACTGTCTGCCGACGCTTTGCCCATCATATCTTTGATGGAAGCAACGGCCGTTATTTCCGGGACATATTTCATCATGCCGATGTAATCGGAAATCGCCTGCTCCGTAATATCCGGGAGATGGATCAGGGTGGTGTCCGTAAAATCGAACTTATCCCAATAGTGTTGCACTAAGTAAGCGGCGCGTTCTTCCGGTTCCGTGATGACGCTGGGGACAGAGACCATTTGAAACGTACGTCCTTTCGTGTCTCCAGCCTCCGTTTTCTTCGTCTGCTGGCCGTTGCAGGCGCTAAATATCAATGTAAAAGATAATAGGCAAAGTATTCTCATCCTCATAGTATCTTGTTTTTATCGCTTGCAAAGATATGATTTATCAGGAATAAATAACCGGAGAAATAAATAATTAACGGTCTTATCCATAAAAGTAAGAGGTTATCCGAAAACCGGCGGGCTCATTCAGAAAAAAATGCCGGTGTTCTGTGGATAACCTCTTACAGGTTACAGGTTTAAAATTCGAGGTACCCTATATCTTTTTACCTTATCGATAAATCAAAACAAATTATAGTTCGTCCGCAATACTTTAAATTCCGTCCGGCGGTTTATCTGGTCTGCAATCTCCTGCTGTTCAGGTGTCAGTTTATCAATAAATTCTTCGGTCAGGACATCTCCTTCATTCAGGAAATCATAATTCTTGGCCATCTTCTTGTTGATCGTTTTAGGGACGCTTTCGCCATATCCTTTCGCCTCGAGCCGGTCCTGGGCAATCCCCCCGGCAATCAGATAGTCGACAACCGATTGTGCCCGCCGCTGCGCCAACCGTTCGTTATATTGCTCCGTACCTTTGCGGTCGGTATGTGCACCCAATTCGATCGTCACGTTCGGGTTATCATTCAGCATCTTGATCATTTCGTCCAATGCCTTCTTCGATTCCGGACGCAGAGTCGCCTTGTCGAAATCATAGAATATATTTTCGATCACAACAGGTTTACTGATCGGGGAAAGGAAAAAGTCCACGATATATGTCTCGTTCTTCTCCTCCGGCCCTGTTTTCAGTTCGAAATTCTGGTTCAGATAACCACGTGCGCTTGCCATCATCACATAGCGGATATCACGTTCCAGTTCAACCTTGTACTTACCGTCTTTCTTTGCCAGCACTTTTTCGTTCAGACCGTCCCTGCCGACAATACGGACCGTTGCATCTTCTATCGGGTTCTCGTCCACATCGGACACGATACCTTCGATAAAGATAGTGATAACCGGTAATTCGAAAGAATACAAATGGTCATATCCACGCGCATCATTGCGGTTAGAACTAAAAAAGCCGCTTTCCTTGTTTCCGGCAAACGTGATTCCGAAATCATCGCCGGCCGAGTTGATCGGAGCTTTCATATTCTCGACGTTCCACTTACCCGTACTGTCCAAGGTCGCTTTGAAAATATCCAACCCTCCCATTCCCGGATGCCCGTCGGAAGCAAAATAGAGCGTTACGGAATCCCGCACGTAAGGGAACATCTCATCACCCGGCGTATTGATATCCGGTCCCAGATTCTCCATCGGCCCGAAGTCGCTTCCCACGACACGTGCCCGAAACAGGTCTTTGCCTCCATAACCACCTACGGCATCCGACACAAAATACAGATACTTGCCGTCCGGCGATATCGAGGGGTGACCGAGAGCCGTCACCGAATCTTTTACGATGCTCGCCCTGGTTCCTTTTCCCCATTTGGCACTACTGCGGGAAGATATATAGATTTCCGAAGTACGTGGTCCTTCCGGGTCTTGTGCGCAATAGGTATAATACATCGTATTCCCGTCTTTGGAAAAAGAAGGCGTTCCCTCATCGAACTCCGTATTTACCTCATCTTCCAGTTCGACCGGAGCCTGCCAAGTTCCATTTTCATCCTGCTTGACCAAGAAGAAATCGTTATTCCGCTGTCCGGTGATCGCGCTATTGGTCTCTTCCTTATCTTTCCCGGCACCTTTAGGCGTACGGGTGGAAGCAAAATACAACTGATCGTACTTTTCGCCATACAGCATCGGGCTGAATTCGGAACGGCGGGAGTTAAACTTGTCCATCCGCTTCACCGTATAGCGGGTTGGCGACTGTTTCCATTTCACCGCTTCCTCCGAGCCCGTCACACCATTAAAGGCCAACACGCTGCCCGGTTCCGCCAGCAAGTAATCGTTGTAATATTTGATTGCCTCCCCATAACGTCCGCTCTTCTGGTACATCTGCCCCAGACGGAGATTCACGATACTGTCCGGATATTTATACCTGAGCGCATTCATATAGGCGCTGGTCGCACGCGGCGTATTGTTGATCAAGCGGTTACACTCCGCCATCCTAAAAGCGATATATCCACGCAAGTCACGCTTGGCAGGAGGTGTTTTCGTATATACTTTCCTGTAAATGGCCGCCGCTTCAAAATATTCGCCGATACGCTGCTTTTCTTCCGCGTCGCTCAGTTTCGCTGATTTACAGGAATACAAGAAAGACGCAGTCAGCAACAGGAACAAATATGGGATAAATTGTCTCATTTGCTATAATCTATGTTTTATTAAACAGGATTATGTATGATTTATTGTATGAACTTTATAACAATAGCGAGCTATCCCCGTAACTCAAAAAACGGAAATCATGCGCCAGGGCATAATCATAAATATTTTTCCAGTCCCCTTTCACAAAAGCGGATATCAGCAACAGCAACGTGCTTTTCGGCTGATGGAAGTTGGTCACGATGCCGCGCACGATCTTAAACGCATAGCCCGGAGCGATAATGATCCGGGTAGCCGTCACCAACTTGTCTGCCTGGCGACGGTCCAGATAATCCAGAATATTTTGCAAGGCCTCGTCAGCCGTCAGCTTGTTATTCGCTTCTTCGTAAGGCATCCACTGCTTAACAATCAGTTCCTCGGCAGTGGCATCCGGTTTCGAAGCCAGCGTGACGCCCATATAATAGAGGCTTTCAAGCGTACGGACCGAAGTCGTGCCGACCGCAATAATCTTACCGAGGTTATTCTTAATCCGTTCGATCGAACTCCGGCGTACGGAGATAAATTCCGTATGCATCTCATGCCCTTCGATCGTCTCGCTTTTCACAGGCTTGAATGTCCCGGCTCCGACATGAAGCGTCAATTCTTCCCGTCCGATCCCCTGCGCATCGATAGCGGCTAGGACTTCCGGTGTAAAATGCAAACCGGCTGTCGGTGCGGCCACCGAACCTTTTATCTTGGAGTAGACCGTCTGGTAGGTCTGCAAATCGCTTTTCTCGGTTTCCCGGTTCAAATAAGGAGGGATCGGCAACACGCCTGCCGCATCCAACAGGTCGGCAAACGTGCACGTCGGATGATCCCATGTAAACTCGATGAGATGGCTGTCCCCGCAGGTCTGCAATTTTTCAGCTTTCAATATGACCGTCTCGCCACCGAACTGCACCTCCTTCTTTAAAAACCCTTCTTTCCATTTCTTCAGGTTACCGACTAAGCAAGTCCAGCGGCAACGTTCGGTCTGTTGGAAAACCAACGCATAGTCATGCGGTTCTACCGGTTCCAGGCAGAAAATCTCGATCTTCGCACCTGTCTCTTTCTGAAACAGCAGACGCGCCTGGATCACCCGCGTATTGTTGAATACCATCAGAGATCCATCCGGCAAGTAATCCGTAATATGTTTGAATATACTCTCGCTGACTTTTCCTTCCTTATATAATAAGAGTTTCGATTCATCCCGTTTGGATAACGGGAATTTGGCGATCCGCTCGTCAGGCAGCGGATAATCAAAATCTTCGATACGTATCTGTTGCGTCTGTGTTGTCATGACTTTTGCTATTACAGGCTCTTTTAATCGAACCGGGTTGCAAAAGTACAAATTTATAGGTAAAAAGTATCAGAAAACACGAACAAGAATCCGGCCCCGGATTTATCAAAATGTCACTACCACCCCATCTAAATCGAATTAGTTATGCATGTATTTGGAATTAGTATTGCGGGTAATATTTTTTAACACTTCATTTTGCCATGCTTTACCCTTATAAGTATAGCAAAATGATATGCTGGTATTTCCTATAAAAAACAAGGTTGGCAAATCAACCGTCCGAAACCGGATTAATCGCTGAATTTTACTACTTTTGTGGCAAATAACAAAAGTAAATCGAATTATGAGTAACATAAAAGTAGGAGACAAAGTGCGTTTCCTGAACAGCACCGGTGGAGGTGTCGTTCGTAGTTTCAAAGGGAAAGACCAGGTTTTGGTGGAAGATGAAGACGGATTCGAAGTACCGGCGCTGATCCGTGAATGTGTTGTCGTAGGAGATAGCGAGATGCAGGTGCACAGCTCCCGGCGTTCACCGTTGCCTTCCGTGGAACAGGCGTCCGCTACACAGACACCATCGCACACCGCCGCCGTAGAGACGCATAGCCGTGCGTCTCTACCGAACAACGACACGCCTATCCCGGCAGAAACCGCCGAGGGCGAACGGCTGAATATCTACTTGGCTTACCTCCCGATAGAGCCTGCCAAAGTGATGCAGGGAAGCGGCTACGAAACCTATTTCATCAATGACAGCAATTACTATCTGTTCTTCAATTATATGAATCGCCAAAACAACAGTTGGATCAGCCGCTATAACGGTATCGTAGAGCCGAATACACAGATTTTCTTAGAAGAATTCGGCAAAGAAGAACTGAACGACTTGGAACGTATCTGCGTGCAACTGATCGCGTTCAAAAAGGACAAACCTTATTCATTGAAGAATGCCATTTCGGTAGAACTCCATCTCGATACAGTCAAATTCTATAAGCAACACTGCTTCATGGAAAACGATTTCTTCGACGAAGATGCAATGGTCTACCCGATCGTGCGCCAGGACATCCCTGAAAAAGAATTGCTGATTTCCGCAGCCGAATTACAGGAAGCCATGCAGCAAAAAGTACGCGAAGACCGCCGCGCTCCCCAAACGATCGTCAAGAAGAAAGCGACAGACAGCGCTATCCTCGAAGTGGATCTGCATATCACTGAACTACTGGACAACACCAATGGGCTGAGTAACGCTGACATGCTGAACTACCAGTTGGAAAAATTCCATGAAGTGCTCTCCAAATACGCAGCCAACAAAGGACAGAAAATCGTCTTTATCCACGGAAAAGGCGACGGGGTACTGCGCAAGGCAATCGAGAAAGAACTAAAAACAAAATACAAACAACATTATTACCAAGATGCCTCCTTCCGCGAATACGGCTTCGGAGCAACGATGGTAACGATTAAATAAGTTGTCAATTATCCACTGCTCATCATGGCTACCGAAATAGAAAGAAAATTCCTTGTCACCGGTGACTTCAGCCGGCAAGTGACCTCGGCACAACGTATCGTGCAAGGGTATATCTGCTCACAACCCGGACGGACAGTACGGGTGCGCATCCGGGGGGAAGAAGGATTCCTCACGATCAAGGGCGCATCGGATGAGAAAGGGTTGAGCCGCTACGAGTTCGAACAGAAGATACCGTTAGCGGATGCGGAAGAGCTATTGAAACTATGCGAACCCGGAGCCATAGACAAAATGCGCAATCTGGTCCCGGCAGGAAAACACACTTGGGAAATCGACGTTTTTCATGGCGAGAACGAAGGGCTGATCTTAGCGGAAATAGAATTAGCTTCCGAGGACGAACCTTTTGAACGGCCCGACTGGATCGGACAAGAGGTCAGTGGAGATCGTCGTTACTATAACTCGATGTTGACAAAACATCCGTATAAACAATGGTAAGATTTATGATTTCAGATTTATGATTTATGAAGACGATAAAGCCATAAATCTGAAATCATAAATCATAATTCATAAATCATAAATCATAAAACAATGAAGAGACTCATCATCTCCCTCGCGGCAGCCATCCTGTCGCTACCGGTAACAGCCGATGAGGGCATGTGGCTGCTACCTTTGCTGAAAGGACAAAAATTCCCGGAAATGCAAGCTCTGGGACTTAAATTGCAAGATTATGACATCTATAGCCCCGACTCGGCTTCCCTGAAAGATGCCGTCGTCATCTTCGGAGGCGGTTGCACGGGCGAGATCGTTTCACCGGAAGGATTGCTCCTGACCAACCATCATTGCGGCTACGGCTGCATCCAGCGTCACAGTACGCTGGAGCATGACTACCTGACAAACGGCTTTTGGGCCATGTCGCGCGATCAGGAACTTCCGAATCCCGGCATGACCGTCACTTTCATCGATAAAATAGAGGATGTGACCGACTATGTGAAAAAGGAACTGGAAAAAGACACCGATCCTAACAGCATGAACTTCCTCTCCCCTAAATTTCTGAACGGACTGGCAAAAGCAAAAGCCGGAGAAAAGTTCCTGCAGGACAATCCGGGCACGGAAGTCGAGATCAAGGCGTTCTACGGTGGCAACCAGTATTTCATGTTCACAAAGAAAATCTATTCCGATGTCCGTCTCGTAGGGGCTCCTCCTTCGTCGATCGGGAAGTTCGGCGCAGATACCGACAACTGGATGTGGCCGCGTCATACGGGCGACTTCTCCGTCTTCCGCGTCTATGCCGATGCGAACGGCAATCCGGCTCCCTACTCCGACAAAAATGTTCCGCTTCGCCCGAAACGCTGGTTTAAGATTTCATTGAAAGGCGTCCAGGAAAACGATTATGCCATGATGATGGGATTTCCCGGCCGGACCAATAAATACTATACTTCCTGGGAAGTGGCGGAACGCCGTGATATCGACAACACGGTCCGCATCCACATCCGTGATTTGCGCCAGAAAGTCATGTTGGACGAGATGCTGAAAGACCCGGCTGTCCGGATTCAGTATGCCAGCAAATATGCTGGCTCGACAAATGCTTACAAAAATGCGATCGGCAGCAACTGGGCCATCAAAAAGCGGAATTTCGAACAAGTGAAAAAGGAGGAACAGGACAAACTGATCGCCTGGTCCAACAAAATGTGCGAACCGAGCTATCCCGATGCCTTGATGGCACTCGAACAGATCGTATCGGATCGTAAAGACCTGCGTTTCCGCAGTTGGATGTTGGACGAAGCGATTCTGAGAGGGATTGAATTTACAAGCGTGCCGACTCAAACGGATGCGGTCATAGAAGCCCTGAAAGGGAAAGACAAAAAAGCCAGACAGGAACAGCTCCGGCTGTTGGAACGGGCTTATCATGGATTTGCCAACAGCAATTACTCGGCCGACGTAGACAAGAAAATCGCCAAAGTGATGCTGAAAGAATACCGCAGCCAGATCGACCCGAAAGCGCAACCGGCCTATTTCGGACTGGTCGACAAGAAGTTTAAAGGAGACACGGACCGGTTCGTCGACTATCTGTTCGAGGTATCCATCTTCGGCAGTGAGGATAATTTCAATAAATTCCTTGCCCGCCCGTCTGCCAAAGCGTTGGAAAACGACCCGATGATTCTTTTTGCCAAGTCTGTCCGTGCAGAAGAAGCCAATCTGAAGAATGCGTTAAAAGAATTTGAAGATGGGTATGCAATGGCTCACCGCAGTTATGTAAAAGGTTTGCTGGCCATGTATGGCGACCGTGCCAATTTCCCCGACGCCAACTTCACCCTGCGCCTCACCTACGGACAGGTAAAAGGCTACAGCCCGCGCGACTGCGACTACTACGGTCATCAAACAACACTGGACGGCGTGATGGAAAAAGAAGATTCCACCAACTGGGAATTCGTCGTGCCCGCCCGTCTGAAAGAATTGTACGCCGCCAAAGATTTCGGACGCTACAAAGCTCCCGGCGGAAAAATGCCTGTCGCTTTCAGTACAACTACCCATTCGACCGGTGGAAACTCCGGCAGCCCTGTGATGAATGCGAACGGCGAACTGATCGGCATCAATTTCGACCGCAACTGGGAAGGGGTCGGCGGCGACATCCAGTACCTCCCCGACTACCAGCGCAGCATCATCGTCGACATCCGCTACGTCCTCTTCATCATGGACAAATATGCCGGAGCAGGATATTTGCTGGATGAGATGGAGATTGAAGAATAATTGGTACAATAACTCACAGCAAGCCACAGGAAGGTGTGTCAAAACACCTTTATCACGATCTTTTAGGCACGGATTTACACGGATAAATTTATTTTCTTTCCGTGTAATCCGTGCTTAAATTATGTCTATTAGTAAACAGGATTTTGTTTCGACACACCTCCAATCAAAACGTCTCATCAAAATGTCAATTTGATAAATCAGAGCCTTTTTCTATGTTCTATATGGATGGATATGCAAGACAACTCGTACAAAAGCGTTTCTCCGGAAGTTGGCATTTGACAAAACAACAGCCACAAGCCTGAATTACAAGCTGAATTTCGTCTAAGACAAACCTTATACAGATCTTTTTTGTCGTAAAGAAAGCAAAACCGGCTTTTTCCGCTTTTTATGATAGTTGAAATCAGACCATCTTTTTCTATCTTTTAGCTGAAATATCCTGCTGAAAAGCACATTTTGATAATCGATACGAGACGTTTCATACTCTTATCCGTTCACCTTTTAGAATTGATCTAAATGATTCCCGATATTCATCCGAATAAAAGTCAACTTTCATCTGCATGCTTTTCCCTAATCATTAAGATCATTTCAAAAATGATTTAGATGATTTTTGGAAAGGCGACCGGATATTTTTTGAATACCGTCCGGAATACTCTTTTCTGAGGAAGTTCGAGTGAGCAAACAGCTCCAAAACAAAGCAATTTGTAATGCAAAAATTCAAAAACAACATCAAAATCACATCTAATAGCCAGATGTTTTTTGCTATAATAATTCATCCTAATGTTCAATGTTATTGTTCGCGAAGACGTGAAATGGATCTATTATTAGATTGCAAAGAATATATTATTGCGAATAACTTATGCAATGTTTCATTAAAAAAAAGACAGATAGAATTATATGGAGAATAAAAATATCTCCTTATCTGCGAAAATATTTTTTTTAGACAAAACCTTGTTGATCAATTATTTTTTTCATATATTGCACTCGTTAACAAAAAGAGATCAAACTAAAAGAGACATCTCCCGCAATGAGATATCTTATTTGAAGCAACAGTCTTAAAAAACAGAGTTAGTTCCTATTCAAGAACCGATCCGTTTTTCTCCTCATGCGAACCATCACTTTTTTAATATATTGTGATGTGCCGATATCAAATAAAAAACGTTCATCCATAAATCATCAATCGCATGGAAAAAAATCATTACATTGTCTGGATAGCATTTATCATCTTGTCAATAGCCAGCAGTTGTTCTTCCGATCCCGATCCATCTCCCGTCGGCCCTCCTGCTCCACATATAAGTCGGCAAGACAGTTTGGCACTCGTCGCTCTTTACAAAGCCGGAGGTGGAGAATTTTGGGATAATAAATGGGACCTGAACGACTTTTCAACATGGACAGGAGTAGGAGGATATCTTTCCGATTCAGCCACAAACGAGTATCGGGTCGAAAAACTCCATCTTGTATGCAACACCCCATTCCCCAGAGGAGTGCTATCGGAAGAAATCGGAAAACTGACCGGGTTAAGAGTACTTCTGATAGACGGAAAAGGATTCGAAGGAGCTCTTCCGACATCTATTTCCAACCTGAAAAACCTGGAAGAGATTAGTATCGTAGGAACCTCAATCATGGGTCAAATACCGGAAGGGATTCTATCACTACCGAAAGTTTGGAGGATCATTATGTCAGAATGTGAACTTTCGGGCGAATTACCGAAAGATATTACGGAAACAGCTCCGAGCCTTACTATAGTGGATTTAAGCAGAAACCATTTAAGAGGAGAACTGCCTAACAATATAAAAGGTATTCGATTGGATTTAGACTACAATGATTACACCAAATTTCCTTTTGAATACATTATACAACGTGAAGAACTTAGTTTCAAAGGAGATCTTTATATGAAACATAACAAAATAACAGGGATCATCCCAGATTCGATACTAAACAATCCAAAATGGATTGGTGATTTAAATTTGTATACAAACCCTCAGAAGAAAGGGTATGGATATGCAAATGCTCCTTGGCCGAAAATTAAAAACAATTAAAATGACTAATCATATGAAAACAAATATTTTTACATCAGCAATAGCAAGCGTATGTTTTTTAACATTAGCTTTTTCTTGTAATGACAATCAATTATCGGTCTCCGATACCGATATGGGAATAAAAACAGAGCAATTGGTTGCAGAAGACACAGGTATCATTTATCCTCTTTCTCTGGAATTTAGAAATTCATTAACCAAAAGTACAGGAAATGAATTTGAAACAAATTGGGAAAATTGATCAAACTTGGTTGAATATGGGAGCCGATGTTGCAATTCCAATCAACTTAGGGACGCTTAAATCCTGGACTTGTACCAATGCCGTACAAGGAAACGCCAAGGGCATTGTTCAAGGTTGGAACTGCTTTCAAATCGCTTTGGCATATAATCCGAATAATACCTCTGTACAATATATGGAACTTTTATGCGAATCCGAAAATACTACAAATTACAACTTTTTCGGAACTTCATATGCATATTCTAATGGGACTATACTGACTTACGGATCCACTCAATCTTCTACTCCTATAAATTTAAATGTAGGAACCATTATCGGAGGAGATGCCGAAAATTATATTACTAACAACGTTGTAAATAAAACCCGTGGTATTAGCTTAGATGTAATTAAAAAGGCTGCTAAAATAGTAGGAAAACTAACGGGATTGATAAATAAGAAGCCTTCTGTTATCAAAAGCGATCTTGAAATTACAACAAGAGGTAATTTTGAAGTTACTGGAACTTCAACAATCCTGAGTTCAAATACTTCGCTTAGAGTTCCGTTTACAGAAAACAAAGTAGGCAAAGTCGGTTCCTGGAATTTGCGGGAGCAACCAACCGTATATTTAAATCCTTTGGCTGACTATGATCCAAATGTGCCGGTAAGCGTTCTGGGAGAACGAGCTTATCACCTTCGCGGAATTACTAAATGTGATTATGATTTGGTCATTAACCCGGATTTACAGTCCCATATAAAAAAGCAATGGGTTGAAATCGACTTTGTTAAGTATTGGTTAAAATCAGCCTATTCAGGAGATGTTGATTATCAGAAATATTTAAAAGAAAAAGAGGCTTTTATACCACAGAGTCCAGATTGTTATAAAGATTTTGGAAGTTTAGGAACTAATGGAACAGGATTCCAGATGACATATTACGAATCAGATGTACTTTCCGGTAGTTATACAGGAGGAAAAGGTATCTTTGATTTTGACTTTTCCAATCAGCGCTTTACAGTCAGAAGTTCTTACCAAGATCTGATAGGACATGACGCAAATGTGGTTTTTGTTCCTAACGCCCAAACATATGAAATAGCGAAAATTAATTACGAAAATCTATTTATGCGGGTAAGTCTTTATACCGTTACCGAATTTGAAGGTAAAGAGGAAACAACAATATCTACTCGTACATTCTTACCTAAATACGAATGGGATCCGGATATGTACAATGAATACAAAAACCTATATCCCAAAATGTCATCAATAAATAGCTCAGAACCGGCCAAAGACAAGCCAAACACCAGGCCAGCCGCCTTATACATAGACGAGCAGCATCCGGAGGGTCTGATCATGGAAAATTATAAATAGAAAAACAGGTTGTCATTGTATAATCCAAAAATCATAAATCTTCTTACCTTTGCAACTGAAAAGTAAGAAGATTTATGATCGATCAACCTGCCATAGACCGGATACTGGAAGCCGCCCAAGACTTCGGACGCAACAAGGTTCCCGGCGGGAAAAGACCTATCTCCTTCAGTGTACCCCCCATTCGACCAGCGGGAACTCCGGCAAACCCTGTGATGAGTGTGAACTGCAAACCGAATGGACAAATATGCCGGAGCGGGATATTTGCTGGATGAGATGGAGATTGAAGAGTGATTTTCCTATCAGACTTTAGCCCTATTCTCCCTTTGAAGACCTTTACATTGGATTCAAAGAAGAACGGGGCTATATTTTACACAAGCATCATTGAAAATGCATCTAAATACATGAAACGCCTAACACTATGCTATAAATCCAAAACAGTGCTACATATTTAACATAAGATAACCACTATTATCATAGTGCTACCAGAAAAAAATCACATCTTCGTAAAAAATCACATTAGATACCAACAGCCGTTGTGGTTGTTTCAAATCCAATTTGTGATTAAGTCTTGAACTTGAGGCAAGGCATGAAATATTCTGCCTTGCCTTTTAAAATTTAAATGACACATGAAACACACAGTCCTTTCAATATTAGTTTTAACAGCCTTGTTTTCGTCCATCTTACATGCAGAAAATTGCAACAAAGATGTATATTCCATAACGGGCGCCATTTCTGGCAAATTCAATGGCAAGGAGGTTAGCTTATCTCTTATTAGCGGTGATTCTTTATTGCCATTATCTGCTGACACGATACAAAATGCAGCCTTTTCTTTCAAAGGAAACGGGTATTTAAATAATGTAGCAAAGGTTATATTAAATGATCCCGAACAAGACTATTCGTGTGAAGTTTTTCTGGAGAAAGGGAACATTCAAGTCACTTTGGACAGCATAAGCCATGCAAAAGGGACACACCTCAACGATTTATATGCTGCCTATCTATCCGAATACCGACTCCGCACATCAATTGCCGAGAAAGAATTTGCTACAAACATACAAGGGAAAGATGATCCAAAAACAGAACGATTTGAATCACTTCAAAAAGAGATATTCGCTTATATGTCAAAATTTCAACTAGATAACATCAACAACGCCGTAGGAAAATATCTTTATGTAAAAGAAATCGGACGTTTTTGGGATCCGTCATTTTGGAAGAATTACGAGCGATTGCCTTCTGATATAAAATCACATCCTAAAGTCCAAAATTATTGTATGAGAAGACGGGAAATGGATGAAATGAAACTGGCGATGGAGAAACAAATCGGGCAAAGAATAAAAGATATACAGCTACTCACGATGGACAGTAGCCAAGTTCGGTTGTCGGATTACTTGAAAGATCATGACTACCTCTATATTGATATATGGGCATCTTGGTGTGGCCCGTGCATCCAGGAAATCCCCAAGTTAAAATCAATTCAGGAAAAATATAAGGATAAAGGGCTGAAAATAGTGCTTGTTTCCATTGACAAAGAATTCACTTCTTGGATTCGCGCCATAAATGAACATGCTTCGGATTATGACCATTTAATAGACTTGACCGGGGGAAAAATATTGAATCAAGAATTTAGCTTTTCAATGATACCACACGGTATCTTGTTAAATCATGAAGGAGTCATTATCGCCAATAACCTATGGAATGTCTCATTAAAGAAAAAACTGATAGAAATATATGGAGAATAAAAGTAAAATAATTTTTATTATTCTATTTGGGGGGGATTATGCGTGGTATATTCCCCATTTTATTAAATCATGCAAATTCAACCCCAGCATTGATTTTTTAATTTTAACTGACTTAAGCCCCAAATTCAAGAATATACCTCAAAATGTAACAATCAAAGATTATTCAATTTATGAATAACACGCCATTAAATGAAATAAAATCAGAGATACAAAGTATGAAGTTTTGCTATATCACTTAATTAAAATGAAAACTATTTATTCAGAGGATATTGATGTGAATAAAAATATACCTGATAAATTTAAGATATCCCAAAGAGGTATTTTTTATCCATTCAAAGACATTTGATCATTAGTTACCAAAGACAAAATGATAAAATAGAAAAACAGGTTGTCATTGTATAATCCAAAAATCATAAATCTTCTTACCTTTGCAACTGAAAAGTAAGGAGCTAAATGATCGATCAACCTACCATAGACCGGATATTGGATGCTGCAAACATTGTGGACGTTGTTTCCGAGTTCGTTACCCTTCGGAAGCGGGGGATCAATTATGTAGGATTGTGCCCTTTCCACAGCGACAAGTCACCCTCTTTCTATGTGTCGCCGACAAAGAATATCTGTAAATGCTTTGCCTGCGGCGAAGGAGGTACAGCTGTTCACTTCATTATGAAGCATGAACAGCTGACTTATTATGACGCGCTTCGCTATCTTGCCAAGAAATATAACATTGAAATACAGGAACGGGAACTGTCGGAACGCGAAAAGCAGGTACGCAGCAACCGCGAGAGTATGCTGATCGTCAATAGCTGGGCGCAGAAATATTTCACGACGCAGCTCTACGAACATCAGGAAGGCAAAGCGGCCGGCCTGCGCTACTTTGCCGAACGTGGCTTCCGCGAAGATACGATTCGCAAATTCCAGTTAGGCTACAGCCTCGACCAACGGGACGCCCTGTATAAAGCGGCTACAAAAAGCGGCTACAAAAAAGAATTTCTCGAAAAGACAGGTCTGGTGATTGTCTACGACAACGGCGGGGTAAACGACCGTTTCCGCGGACGTGTCATTTTTCCGGTCCATTCGTTGAGCGGGAAGGTGGTTGCTTTCGGAGGGCGTGTCCTGAAGAAAGACGAAAAGACGGCCAAATATGTCAACTCGCCCGAAAGTGAGATTTACCATAAGAGTAACGAGCTTTACGGGATCTATTTCGCCAAGCAGGCGATTGTAAAGGCTGACCGCTGCTTCTTGGTGGAAGGTTATACGGATGTGATTTCCATGCATCAGGCAGGGGTCGAGAACGTGGTCGCTTCATCGGGTACAGCCCTGACACAGGGACAGATACGGCTGATCCACCGCTTCACCAATAACATCACTGTACTCTATGACGGCGATGCCGCCGGTATTAAAGCAGCCTTGCGCGGTATCGACCTGCTATTAGAAGACGGCATGAACGTGAAAGTGGTGCTCCTTCCTGACGGAGAAGACCCGGATTCTTTCGCCCGCAAGCACAACGCAAGCCAGTTTGCCGAGTTCATCCGGCAGAACGAGACGGATTTCATCCGTTTCAAAACGCGCCTGCTATTGGATGATGCCGGAACGGACCCGATCAAACGGTCGGCACTGATCGCCGATATTATCCGGACGGTAGCTATCATCCCCGACAATATCGCCCGTTCCCTTTATATCCGGGAATGCAGTGCGATGATGGAAATAGACGAGATGATCCTGTTGAACGAAGTAAACAGAATCCGTCTCGACAAGAAAGAAAGGCAAACAAATACTCCGTCCTCCTCCATCCCGGCTACTCCCGTCAATATCCCCGAATATCCGGATATTCCCGGTTACCAGCCCTACCCGGAAGAGGTACTGACGGAACAACCACAGGAAAGTCCCCTGCCTCCTGACAATACGATCCCGCCGCCACCGCCTGAAGAATACGGTCCCGATGACGGAGAAGGCAGCATACCGCCGCCAGCACCTTTCACACCGCCGGCTAATATTCCGGTCGGGCCGAAACGTTCGCCTTATGAGGTGTACGAAGTTGCCTTATTGCGATACATCGTGCGTTACGGCGAGCGCATCCTGTTCCAATATACGGACGAGGAGACGAACGAAGAAGTGATAATCCGCGTTTCCGAATATATCCGTTCCGAACTGGAACGCGACGATCTGACCTTCTATACTCCGCTTTTCAGGACTATGATGGACGAAGCGGCCGATCGCTGCCAATCCGAAGGTTTCGTCGCGAACCGCTATTTCCTCGCCCATCCCGATCCGAACGTGAGTCGCCTTGCCGCCAACCTGATCAGCGAAAAGTATCAGCTCAGCAAGTACCACACAAAATACCGGGAGCTGGAACAGGAAGAAGACAAACTCGACCAGTTGGTGATACGGGAACTGTATGCTTTCAAAGATGCCTATATCCTCTCGCAGATCAAAGAGATACAGGCGCAGATCAAAAGTATGCAAAACAACGAAGACATGGAACAGGTTTTCGAGCTGATGAAAAAGCTCACGCGCCTGAACGAAATAAAGAATGTATTAAGTAAAGAATTAGGAGAAAGAATCATATTAAAAATGTAATGCCTATGAACTTTTTAGAAACGGAAGACGTGGTAAAGCAATACGCCAACCACCTCGCCCTCAACAAGGTCAGCATCCAAGTTCCCGAAGGAAAAGTCTTCGGGTTATTAGGGCCGAACGGAGCCGGCAAGACCACACTGATCCGTATCATCAACCGCATCACGGCCCCCGACAGCGGCTTTGTCCGCTTTAACGGGCGTGAGTTTCAACCGGAAGACATCTATCAGATCGGTTACCTACCGGAAGAACGCGGCCTGTATAAAAAAATGAAAGTCGGCGAACAAGCCATCTATCTGGCGCAGTTGAAAGGACTCTCTTACCAGGAAGCCCGCACACGGTTGATGCGCTGGTTCGAAAAATTCGATATAATGCCCTGGTGGAACAAGAAGCTGGAAGAGCTATCCAAAGGGATGCAGCAGAAAGTCCAGTTTATCATCACCATCATCCACGAACCGAAGCTATTGATCTTTGACGAACCGTTCAGCGGATTCGACCCCGTAAATGCCGAATTGCTGAAAAAAGAAATCCTCGAATTGAAAGAGGCCGGACACACCATCATCTTTTCCACACACAACATGTCATCCGTAGAAGAGATCTGCGACAACATCGCGCTGATCAACCGTTCGCAGGTTGTGCTTTCCGGTAATGTGACAGAAGTGAAAAACCGTTTCCGGACAAACAACTTCACCGTCCGTTTCCATACCGGATCAGGGAAGATACAAGCCATCCCCGGAATGTTCGGCCTGTTGACGGAAAAAGACTTGGCCGGGACAAGCGAAGTGCGTATCCATAAAGAGCCGGGCATTACCAACTCCGCCCTCCTTTCCACATTGGCGGGACAGACCGAAATCATCTCCTTCACGGAAGAGATACCTTCAATGAACGACATATTTATTAACACCGTCTCCGGTACAAACACTACGCAAGCATGAATAAAATAGGACTTATAATAAAAAGAGAATACCTCCGCCGTGTCAGCAAAAAATCGTTCTTGTTGCTGACCTTTCTGACACCGTTCCTGTTTGCCGCTCTGGTATTCGTTCCGCTTTGGTTATCCACCATCAAAGGAGATGATGCCAAACAGGTGGCGATCATCGACGCGACGGGCAAATACGCTCCGCTGTTCAAAGACACGGAAGAATATTCCTTCATTGCCGAAAAAGGCTCCAGCTTGGATGAGTATCGCAAAAATCCGGACAAGGAGATATTTGCGTTCCTGAATATAACAGATGATTTGTTGCAAAACCCGACTGCCGCAACGCTCTATTCACAGAAGCAGATACCGATGGGATTGAAAAGCACGATCGACAAAACACTGTCCGAATATCTGAAAGACGAGAAGCTCGCCTCTTACAATATCGACAACCTGAAACAGATCATCGAAGACAGCAAGATCAATTTCAATATCAAGACCATCAAATGGGACGAAGACGGAAGCGAGAAAAGCACTTCGGCCGAGGTCGCCTCTATCCTCGGTATGGTATTGACTTTCATTATCTATATGTTTATCATCATGTACGGCGCAATGGTCATGCAAGGAGTGATGGAAGAAAAGACGAACCGCATCATCGAAGTCATGATTTCGTCGGTCAAGCCGTTCGACCTGATGATGGGGAAAATAATCGGTATCGGTTTCGTCGGCCTGACGCAGGTATTCCTGTGGGGAATCCTGACGACCGTATTGGTATCGGGAAGCCTTTTCTTCTTCGGTGGCAGCGCGTCGCCTGAAGATATGGTGACAGCGCAGATGACCGCGCAAGGTGTAGGCGATATGGCTGCTGGCTCCTCTGCCATCAGCATCCAAGTACAGGAAATTATCAATTCGATCAACTTCGAGATGATCGGCATTTGCTTCGTTCTTTATTTTATCGGGGGCTATTTATTGTATGCAGCTTTGTTTGCCGCCATCGGCAGCGCCCTTGAGCAGCAGGAAGACACCCAGCAGTTCATGACTCCGATCATGCTTTTGATGGCGTTCAGCTTGTATGCCGGAATCTACAGTATGAATAATCCCGACGGCCCGCTGGCTTTCTGGTGTTCGATGATTCCGTTCACCTCGCCTATCGTGATGATGGTCCGTTTGCCGTTCGACATTCCGGTATGGGAATTGGTGCTCTCGTTCGCCTTGCTGTTTGCCACAGCCATATTCATTGTCTGGTTCTCGGCAAAAATCTATCGCGTAGGTATCTTGATGTACGGTAAGAAACCAAGTATCAAGGAGATGATCAAATGGGTCAAATATAAATAACCGGATATAAAAAAGGTTCGTCACTCAAAAGAATGACGAACCTTTTTTGTTGTTCAACCAGGACTCGAACCTGGACTAACAGGACCAGAATCTGTTGTGCTGCCATTACACCATTGAACAAAGTGTTTCTGACTAAAGGATCTATTTATTTTTTGTTGTTCAACCAAGACTCGAACTTGGACTAACAGGACCAGAATCTGTTGTGCTGCCATTACACCATTGAACAATTTCAAATAACTAACTCCCTTGTTAGCGAGTGCAAAAGTACATACTTTTTCAAAATAAACAAACGATACGGTAAAAATTTTTCTTTAATAAACTTTTTTCTTTTCCTGCTTGTTTTGATTTTGCAAGTATATACATATATTAATAGAGGGAAATCACCCACATAATAAATTTAAGAAGTATATTTGCAACTTCGAATATTACTCAATAAAAAATAGATGGATCAAACAGAAGAATTAGTTAAAACGATTGTAAAAGGCCTACAGGAAAAGAAAGGCAAAAACATTGTAACCGTAGACTTAACCCGATTGTCCGGCACAATCTGTCAATATATGATAATCTGCGAAGGAAGTACACCCACTCAAGTTTCCGCATTATCTGATTCAGCCTGGGATTTTGCCCACCGTGAAGCCGGCGAAAAACCGCTTTCAATAGATGGTGCACAACGTGCCGAATGGATAGGGATGGACTATGGCACGGTTCTTGTACATATATTTTTACCGGAACTTCGCGAGTTTTATAACCTGGAAAATCTTTGGTCGGATGCCAAAGTGACCCAGATTGTCAACCTCGATTGATGACCGATCTTACATAGTATAGAGATAATCACATATGGAAAATAAAAACGACATGTTTAACAAAGCGCCGAAGAACAATAAGCAAAAGATGTTCAAATTCAATCTTTATTGGATGTACGGGCTCATCTTTATAATGCTTTTCGCTTTGTATCTGACAAATGATTCTTCGGCATCTAAAGAATTAGGCTGGACCGAGTTCCAGAAATTGGCCCAGGAAAATGTATTCGACCGGATGGTTGTCTACAATAAAAAGAACCTGGTTGAAGCAACCGTAAAAGACGGTCAGAAAGGTTTGGTCTTTAAAAAAGACAGTGTGGCATTGGGCACAAACCCGAAAGTGTATGTCAAAATACCGTCGGCTGACAAATTTTCGGACTTCTACGATAAGGCTGTTGCTGATAATCATATTAATACGCAAGTCAGCTTTGAAGAAGGCGATGATGCAATCTGGAATTTCCTTGTTTCGTTCGGTCCGATCCTGCTGATCATCGTCGTATGGATCTTCCTGATGCGACGCATGTCAGGCGGCACGAGCGGTGGTCCCGGCGGAGTATTCAGTGTGGGAAAGGCAAAAGCACAGCTATTCGATAAAGACAACGACCGGAAAGTGACATTCAAAGATGTCGCCGGCCTTGCAGAGGCGAAACAGGAAGTGGAAGAAATTGTTTCTTTCCTGAAAAGCCCGGAAAAATACACGGAATTAGGAGGTAAAATACCTAAAGGCGCTTTACTTGTAGGCCCTCCCGGAACCGGTAAAACACTATTGGCCAAGGCTGTAGCCGGAGAGGCGGACGTTCCGTTCTTCTCATTGTCCGGTTCGGACTTCGTGGAGATGTTCGTCGGTGTGGGTGCTTCTCGCGTACGTGACCTGTTCCGCCAGGCAAAAGAAAAAGCTCCTTGTATCGTATTTATCGACGAGATCGATGCGGTCGGCCGTGCCCGTGGCAAAAATGTAAATATGAACAGCAACGATGAACGTGAAAACACGTTGAACCAATTGCTTACGGAAATGGACGGTTTCGGTTCCAACAGCGGTGTCATTATCCTGGCGGCCACCAACCGTGCCGATATCCTGGATAAGGCGTTGCTTCGTGCCGGACGTTTCGACCGTCAGATCCACGTGGAATTGCCCGACCTGAACGAGCGTAAAGAGATATTCGGAGTGCATCTGCGTCCGATCAAAATCGATGAAAGCGTCGATGCCGAATTCCTGGCACGCCAGACTCCCGGTTTCTCCGGTGCCGACATTGCCAATGTCTGCAATGAAGCCGCTTTGATTGCCGCCCGTAGCGGTAAAAAGTTTGTCCAGAAAGATGATTTCATGAATGCGGTAGACCGTATCGTCGGAGGTTTGGAAAAACGCACTAAAATAACGACTGCTGACGAACGCCAATGTATCGCCAACCATGAAGCTGGTCATGCCACATTGAGCTGGCTGCTGGAACATGCCAATCCGTTGGTTAAAGTAACGATCGTTCCGCGAGGTAAAGCATTAGGCGCCGCCTGGTATCTGCCGGAAGAACGCCAGATCACCACCCGCGAACAGTTACTGGATGAAATGTGTGCAACCTTGGGTGGACGAGCTGCTGAAGAACTTTTCTTAGGCAAAATTTCGACCGGAGCATCCAATGACCTGGAACGCGTGACAAAGCAGGCTTATGCCATGGTTGTCTATTTCGGTATGAGCGACCGCCTGCCGAACTTGAACTACTACGATTCGAGCGGACAGGACTGGGGCTTCACCAAACCGTACAGTGAGGAAACAGCCCGGATGATCGACCAGGAAGTACAAGCCATCATTAACGAACAATACGAACGGGCCAAAAGTATCCTGAAAGAATATGCGTCAGGACACAATATGCTGGCACAGGTATTGCTGGAACGGGAAGTGATCTACACGGAAGATGTCGAACATATCTTCGGTAAACGCGCTTGGGTTTCCCGCTCGGAAGAGATTCTGGAACTGCAAGAGAAAGCAAACGGTAAAAAAACCGAAGAAGAAGCAAAAGTAACCGATACAGAAAAGCAGGAAGATGACACAAATGTCACAACACCCGACAGTAAGACAGTAAGTGTATAACTGTCCGCACAAGAATAATAATTCCATGTCCACGAAATTTGATACAGATGGGCATGGAATTTATTTTTTAATTATATTTGTAGCTGAATAAATCAATAAAAAAACACTATCGTCTTGAAAAATCTGATTATACGGGCGTTAACCGGCATTATATTCGTCGTGGTACTGGTCAGTGCCATTTGCATCCATCCGATTTTTTTCCTCATTCTTTTTTGTGTCATAACAGGATTAACCCTTTGGGAATTCGGAGGTCTGATTAAACATTATGAAAATGCGAACCTGCAACAGGCCTTGAACGTGCTTGGAGGGGTATATCTGTTTATCGCCACTTTCGTCTATGCAAACGGATTGACGGACGGAAAGATCTTCCTTCCCTATTTGCTTTTTATCATGCTGACAATGATAGCCGAACTCTATTATAAGGCACCGAACCCGATCAACAACTGGGCATTCACACTCTTTGCCCAGGTGTATTGTGCCGGTTCCTTCTCCATGCTGAACTTCATAGGCGCAGAACCGGGTACACCCGGTGTCATGACCTACACGCCGCTTTTCATCATGGCTATCTTTATTTTTGTCTGGCTGGACGATACCGGCGCGTATCTGGTCGGTTCCCTGATCGGAAAAAGGAAATTATTTGAACGGATCTCTCCTAAAAAATCATGGGAAGGCTTTTTTGGCGGCCTGATCCTCGTGTTGGCTTCCTCGCAGGCATTTGCCTGGTTCGCACCGGAAATAAGCCGTCTTAATTGGTTGGGACTGGCAGCAACGGTCGTCCTGTTCGGGACATGGGGAGACTTGATCGAATCCCTGCTGAAACGTACGCTCGGAGTAAAAGACTCCGGTCATATATTGCCGGGCCACGGAGGTATGCTGGACCGCTTCGACAGCGTCATGTTGGCTGTTCCCGCAAGCTACATTTATATCGAGTTGTTCATTCGAAATTGAAGGTAAGCGTCACCATCCGGGAAGTCGCTTTAGACAGGGAGTTCGGATATTTGATCAACTCCTGGTCCGTCAGGTCGCCCCGGTCTTTTTCCAACAAGTCGACAAGACCGAAACTAAACTTCAGTTCCGGACATAATTTAAAAAACGGAAGATAGATATCACATCCGATACCAAACTCGACACCGAAATCCGTTCCTTTCAGCAGGATCGGATTTCCTTTTTTACGCCCCAGGTCGAAAGCACCGTAAATACCGCCAATCAGATAAGGACGATAGTTATTCACACGGAAAGCGCTGTACTTCACATCGAGCGGAAATGTCAGGTAGTTGGAGCGGACAGAAGTGGAATACATACTTACCACCGGATTTTCATCCGTACCCTCCATCCCTTCCATCTCAGGACGACGGAACACAAACTTCTTATCCCCGAAATGGATGGTCGGCGTAAAACGCAGATTGAAATAAGGATTCAGGTACATATCCCCGATAACCCCGACACTAAAGCCGGGTGAATAACTCGGAATCTCGGCATACCAGGTTTCACCGTTTGTAGCCACACCGGTATTGGTCAATATCAAATCCTGCGCATGCAAACCGACATGAAATCCCAGATGAAACCATTTCAAATCCGCATAGGGCTGATTCTTCACCTTTTCTTTCTGTGCCACTACAGCAGTTGCAGACAGAAAGAACACACATATAATAAACAGTAGACGTCTCAATTCTTTTCGTAATTTTGAATTTATAACGGGAAAGAGCCCGACTTATTGCAAAAGAGCATTTATTTGTAAAAAAAAGGGGGAGTTCTTTTTTTAATTCAAAGAAAGCTCTATTTTTGCACGAACTAATAGTTATCAATTTAAACGTTTAAAAAAATGGCTTACGTAATTAGTGACGATTGTATCGCTTGCGGTACTTGTATTGACGAATGTCCGGTAGGAGCAATTTCAGAAGGTGACAAATACAGCATCGACCCTGAAATGTGTACAGATTGTGGAACTTGCGCAGATGCTTGTCCTACTGAAGCAATTCATCCGGCATAATAAAACCGCAACATTAATAGGTTTCTTTCAACAGGACCTATAAAAATAAGGGGCTGTTTCCCGAAAGGAACAGTCCCTTATTATTTTCTCATTCTTTCCCGACTTCGTCAAAATTCGATATCCAACTTGATCTCATCCGGATCATCATCCTGTCGGTCTTCATCCAACGCTGTCTCCACCGGCTTTTGTCCGGCTTTACATTGTTTAATGTAACTGATTACATCATTCATTCCATCCATGAACTTGTCAAAGTCCTCTTTGTACAGGAAAATTTTATGCTTTTCAAAAGAAACTTGCGTACCATTCTTGGGCTGTACCTTCTTACTTTCCGTCACAGCCAGAAATAAATCGTCCTTCAGATTCTTCTTTACATCTAAATAATAAATTCTTTTTCCTGCCTTGATGGTTTTAGAGTATAAAATCTCTTTGTCACCACCTTCAACCTGCATTTTCTTCATCGAGTCTTCCATTATAGCAAACATTCGTTAAACACCCACCCAATTATCATAACTTGCTTCAAATATGTGCATTTTTTTTTAAACAACAACTATTTTAACGCATGAAAATGCATATAAAGATTCAGAATATTACGAAATAATAAATAACACGCATAAAATTAAGCAAAGCGGCGAACTTTTATGAAAAGAATGACTAACTTTGCAGCTAAATTTATAACAAGTAGTTCCTTCAAACGATGATCAACAGAATTTTAATCCGCATTAAAGTTTTACAGATAGTATATTCTTACTATCAAAACGGAAACAACGACCTCAAAGTAGCGGAAAACGAATTGCTTTTCAGCCTTAGAAAGTCTTATGACTTATATCATTACTTCCTTCTCCTAATTGTCGACGTCACTAATTTGCAAAGACGCATCTTGGATGCCCGTAAAAACAAATATATGCCGACAGAAGCGGAACTAAATCCGAACACTCGCCTGATAGACAATCGTTTTGCTGCACAAATCGCCGAAAACGAAGCGCTTCGGAAGTATGTGGCCGAACAGGGCCTTTCATGGGATAACGACGAAGACTTCATCAAGATGGTGCTCGACCAGATCTTATCGTCCGAACAGTACGAGGAATATCTGAACAACGAAAACGATTCATACGAGACAGACAAAGAATTCTGGCGCACTGTATTCAAAAAACTGATTTGCGGCAACGAAACGATCGACGACTATCTGCAAGACAAAAGTATTTATTGGAACGACGACATTTCCATCGTCGAAACATTTACGCTGAAAACGATCAAGCAATTCGAAAAATCAGCCGGAAGCAAACAAAAATTGTTGCCGATGTTTAAAGATCTCGAAGATCAGTCTTTCGCCATCAAATTATTCCGCCAATCTTTGATGAAAGGAAGCGAATTCCGCGAACGTATCAACAAGCACATGAAGAACTGGGAGACCGAACGCATAGCCAATATGGACCTTATTATCATGCAGGTCGCACTGGCAGAAATCATGACGTTCCCGACAATTCCCATCAACGTGACACTGAACGAATATATCGACACAGCCAAATACTACAGCACCCCGAAAAGCGGAACGTTTATCAACGGTATTTTGGATTCTGTAGTCAGCGAGTTAAAAAAAGAAAAGTTATTGCTCAAAGATTAATTATTATCCTTACATTTGTGACAGTATCGAATTGATATTAACTTATTAATGTTTATAGTTATATGAGCTTACTTACTATTTTACTCCAGGCAGCCGGCGGAAGCCAGCAATGGTCTGGTATTTTGATGATGGTTGTTATTGTTGCGATCTTCTATTTCTTTATGATCCGTCCGCAACAAAAGAAACAAAAGGAAATTCAGAAAGCCCGTGAAGCCTTGAAAACGGGTGACAAAGTGATCACAGCCGGAGGTATCTACGGAAAGATTAAAGAAATCGGTGACACATATATGTTAATTGAAATTTCTGATGGCGTACGCATCCGTGTAGACAAAACATCCGTGTTTGCATCTGCAGAGGACGCACAGCAAAAATAAACAACGGAACATATGTCACGACTTGGACAAATCAAACAAACATTCAAGTCTGTCCGGATAGAGATTAAGGCTTTTCTTCACCGCCAACAGTGGAAAGAGGCCTTGATCTTTTTCTGTTTTATCTTGTTAGCTTTCGGCTTCTGGCTACTTCAGAGCCTGCAACAGGAGTATGAAATAGATATCAAAATTCCGGTCAAATACAAGAATGTGCCGCCGGATATATCTTTCACGGAAACACCGCCCGAAGCCATTACGGTCAAAGTGAAAGACAAAGGGAGCGTATTGCTGAACTACTCCTTCGGACGGTCGTTTGCCCCGATCGAAGCCAATATGAAAACACAGCCGGAAAAAGCCGGTAAACTGGTCATCAGCCGGAAAGATATCGAAAGCGATATAAAGAAGCAGCTGATTGCGACGACCTCCCTGCTCGGTTTCGAACCCCAGCATATCGACGCGGCTTACAGCAAACGCATCAAAAAGGAGATACCGGCAGTATTCAACGGAACCGTCCATACCAACGCCGGTTTCAAAATATCAGGCGACATAACCATTACTCCCCGCAACATCAGCGTTTACGCCAGCGACGTCGTCCTGGACACCTTGAAAGAGATAAAAACGGTTTATACCGAGATCAAGAAAGGGAACAAGACCGTGACACGCACCGTCCAACTGGAAAAAATCGACGGAGCCACTCTCGAACCGACAAGCGTAACCGTAACGGTCCCGATAGAAGAATATACGGAAAAGACGTTGGAAATACCGGTTATCTGCACCAACCTTCCGCGTCATTACACCTTGCGCACATTCCCGTCTGTGGTGAAAGTGAGTTGCAGCGTTCCCCTTTCCCGTTTCAAGGATATCTCGGCGGATGATTTCGAGATACGGATCTCTTTTGCCGACCTGGAACAAAACGCATCAGGAACATTGCCTTTGCAACTGAACAAGAAGCCGGGCTGGGTGGATGTCGCCACAATTACGCCTGACCGGATCGAATTTATATTGGAACAAACAAAATCAAATGATTAAGATAGGAATCACCGGAGGAATCGGAAGCGGCAAATCAGTGGTAGCCGCCTTGTTAAAACTGTCAGGCATTCCCGTTTATATCGCCGATACGGAAAGCAAGCTCCTGACAGCCACATCGCCCGTTATCCGGGAAAAGCTGATTGCCTTGTTCGGCGATGAACTTTATACGGCCGAAGGTTTGGATAAGAAACGACTTGCCTCCCATATTTTCGGTAATCCGAAACGCCTCGCACAGGTGAATGCGATCATTCATCCTGAAGTGAACCGCCATTTCCTTGCCTGGGCGGCGAGGCAGAATGCCCCGGCGTGTGCGATCGAATCCGCCATCCTTTTCGAATCGGGCTTCGACCGCGTTGTCGATACGGCATTGATGGTCTATGCCCCGATGGAGGTACGCATCAGGCGGGCGCTCGAACGCGATGCCGTTCCCCGCGAAGAGATCGTACGCCGCATCGAAAGCCAGCTATCCGACGAAGTGAAGAAAGAGAAATCGGACTACGTGATCTTCAATGACGGCGAACAGGCTTTACTTCCGCAAGTAACCGCCTTCCTTGCCGGTCTGCGTTCCAAATAAGGAAATATTAATTCACCATATCATGAAAAAGACCTATTTGCTACTCACCGTAGCTGCCTTCTCCTCATTAAGCATGGCTCCACCCCCCAAAAGCATTTATCACAACGGGTGGATCGATTTCAACAAAAACGGAGCCAAAGATATTTATGAAGACCCGTCACAACCGGTCGAAAAGCGGATCAAAGACCTGCTCGGACAGATGACACTGGAGGAAAAGACCTGCCAGCTCGCTACCTTATACGGATATATGCGGGTACTGAAAGACGAACTCCCCACGCCGGAGTGGAAAAATGCAATCTGGAAAGACGGCATCGCCAACATAGACGAACACCTGAACGGCCTGAAAAAGACGGAGTGGTCTTATCCATACAGCAAACACGCCGAAGCGATCAACATCGTACAACGCTGGTTCGTGGAAGAGACACGCCTCGGCATCCCGGTCGACTTTTCCAACGAAGGCATCCACGGGCTGAACCATGACAAGGCGACTCCCCTACCCGCCCCGATCTCTATCGGAAGCACCTGGAACAAAGCATTGGTACGCCAGGCCGGACAGATCGCCGGACGCGAAGCCAAAGCACTGGGTTACACGAATGTCTACGCTCCGATCCTCGACGTGGCACGCGATCCGCGTTGGGGCCGCGTACTGGAATGCTACGGAGAAGATCCCTATCTCGTCACCGCCCTCGGACAACAGATGGTGGAAGGAATACAGGAAAACGGCGTGGCCTCCACCCTGAAACACTATGCTGTTTACAGCGTCCCCAAAGGCGGCAGGGACGGGAATGCACGCACCGATCCGCATGTCGCCCCGCGCGAAATGCACGAACTCTATCTGTTCCCTTACCGGAAAATCGTACTCGAGTCGCACCCGATGGGCGTTATGAGCAGTTACAACGATTACGACGGCGTGCCGGTCAGCGCAAGCTACTATTTCCTGACCGAACTGCTCCGCCAGCAATACGGTTTCCAGGGATATGTCGTTTCGGACAGTGAAGCCGTCGAGTTCGTCCACACGAAACACCGCGTTGCCGACACCCCGAAAGAAGGAGTTCGCCAAGTCGTGGAAGCCGGCATGAATGTAAAAACCAATTTTACACCGCCCGAAGATTTTATCCTGCCTCTCCGCGAACTGGTCCGGGAAGGGAAAGTATCGCAGGAAACCCTCGACCGGAACGTTGCCGACGTGCTCCGTGTAAAATTCCAGTTAGGGCTGTTCGATTCTCCCTATGTGAAAGACACGAAGGCCGCCGACAAGATCGTGGCATCTCCCGATACGAAAGAATTTGTCAAACAGATGGCACGCGAATCGCTTGTCCTGCTGAAAAATGAGAACCAACTCCTGCCACTGAAACTAAACAACCTGAAACACATTCTCGTAACAGGCCCGCTGGCTACCGATAAGACCGCCTATGTCAGCCGTTACGGTCCCCAAAATATCGAAGTGACCAACGTGCTGGAAGGAATCCGTGAGTACGCAGGCAAACAGTCGGAAATCACCTATGTGAAAGGGTGCGAAGTGGTGGATGCCACTTGGCCGGAAAGCGAAATCATCCCGACCCCGCTCACGGATGCCGAAAAAGCCTCCATCGCCGAGGCTGTGGAGCAGGCCAAACAGTCGGATGTCGTGATCGCCGTATTGGGTGAAGACGAAGCCCGTTGCGGAGAAAGCAAAAGTCGCACGGGATTGGGACTTCCGGGCCGCCAGCTGCAACTCTTGCAGGCTTTGCAAGAAACGGGCAAGCCGGTCGTTCTGGTCTTGATCAACGGGCAGCCGCTCACGATCAACTGGGAAAACCGTTATATTCCGGCGATCCTTGAAGCCTGGTTTCCGAATGCCGAAGGAGGACATGCCATTGCCGGAACTCTGTTCGGCGACTACAATCCGGGAGGTAAACTGACCGTCACATTCCCGAAAACGATCGGGCAGATCGAACTGAACTTCCCGTTCAAGCCCGGTTCGCACGCCGGACAACCGGGCGACGGCCCCAACGGATATGGGAAAACGGCTGTTTACGGTGCACTTTATCCTTTCGGATACGGTCTGAGCTATACGACTTTCGGCTATTCGAACCTGGTTGTTAAACCGGAGACAAGCCGAACGCAAGGCAACATACAAGTCTCTGTAGACATCACTAACACAGGAGCTTTGGCCGGTGACGAAGTCGTCCAGCTCTATATGAAAGACCTCTACAGCAGCGTGACGGTCTACGAATCCCAACTGAGGGGCTTCGAACGGGTCCATTTGGAACCGGGAGAAACAAAAACCGTCCGTTTCACCCTGAAACCGTCTGACCTGGAACTGCTGGACAAAAACATGGAATGGGTTGTCGAACCCGGTGATTTTCAAATCTGTATAGGCAGCAGTTCCGAAGATATCCGGTTGAAAGAGATATTTACGCTTAGTGAATAATCATTAGAAACAAGAAAATATACTCAAAACTGCCGGAAATTCCCGGCAGTTATACTACATTTGCAGCACAAAAGTTAAACACTATTAGAAAAACAAAGTATTATGTTGAAGACGATTTTGTCTATCTCGGGTAAACCGGGATTGTTTAAATTGGTTTCCCACGGGAAAAACATGCTGATTGTTGAGTCGTTAGCAGACCAGAAAAGAGTTCCTGCATACGCAAAAGATAAAGTAATTTCTCTGGGAGACATCGCTATTTACACAGATGAAACAGAAGTTCCCTTGCATGAAGTGTTGACCAGTATCAAAAATAAGGAGAACGGCCAGCAAGCATCTATCCCTACTTCTGCCAAACCGGACGAACTACGTGCTTATTTCGCAGAGATCCTTCCCAATTTCGACCGTGAACGTGTATATCCGAGCGACATCAAAAAATTGATCTCCTGGTATAACATCCTGATCGGTGCCGGCATCACAGACTTCACCCCGGAAGAACCGGCAGAAGAACAGGCTCAGGCTGAAGAAACGAAAGAAGAGGCTTAATCGATTACAGACGAATCAGTATAAAAAAGAGATGTACGGGGTTATCCGGTACATCTCTTTTTTTATGGTAAAAATAATTCAGATATAAAATAAAATAAATATGCACGACACCGAATGCTTACGGGTAAACCCGGATAACCCGGCGAGTATTTACAATTACCCGCCGGGAAAAACAGGATTAGATGGCGGGGATTCGTAAATTATCTGTATGTTTGGGGACAAAAAGCAATAGACAGACAATGGCAATACGGCAGGGAAAGATTCTGATAGTAGACGACAACGAGGATATTCTATTCACATTAAAGATGTTACTGCGCCCACGCATGGAAAGCATCACAACTTGCTCCGATCCGAGAGAAATCAATCAGTTGGTATCCAGAAACCAGTATGATGTCATTCTGCTGGACATGAATTTCACGGCGGATGCCGTCAGCGGGAAAGAAGGATTCTACTGGTTGGAACGGATACTGGATATCTCGCCGGAAACAGTCGTTATCCTGATCACCGCCTACTCGGACACAGAAAAAGCCGTACGTGCCATCAAAGCCGGCGCAACCGACTTTATCCCGAAACCCTGGCAGAACGAAAAAATACTGGCAACCGTATCGTCTGCCCTCAAACTCAGTTTCAGCCGCTCGGAAGTACGGACACTCAAGGCGCAAAAGTCAACTCTAACCGCTGCGACAGAGCCGGAAATAGAGATGATCGGCGAATCGGCAGCTATGCAAAACGTGTTCAAGACGCTTGAAAAGCTGAAAGACACGGATGCCAATATCCTGTTGCAGGGAGAAAACGGAACAGGGAAAGACCTGATCGCCTATACGCTTCACAAACAATCCGGCCGTGGAAAAGAGCCGTTCATCCCGATCGACCTCGGAAGCATCCCGCACGAACTGTTCGAAAGCGAACTGTTCGGCCACGAGAAAGGGGCGTTTACAGATGCAGACAAGAGTAAAGCCGGACGCATCGAGATCGCATCCGGCGGCACGCTCTTCCTAAACGAAATCGGTAATTTGCCGCTGATGACCCAATCAAAGCTACTGACGGTCATCGAACAACGTAAAATAAACCGGGTTGGCTCCACCCAAGAGATACCGATCGACATCCACCTGATCTCGGCCACCAATACAGACTTGCATACAGCCGTGCAAGAAGGACATTTCCGGCAAGACTTGTTATACCGGATCAATACGATCGAGATTACTATCCCGCCATTACGTGAACGGGGAAACGATGTGACGCTCCTCGCCCGTCATTTCCTGCAACGCTATTGCCAGAAGTATAAAAAAGAGATAGAAGGTTTCTCCGACGAAGCGCATCAACTTCTTAAACAGTACAACTGGCCGGGAAACGTGCGCGAACTGCAACATGTGATCGAACGTGCCGTGATCCTTTCCGAAACCAAACAGTTGCAATATGACAATTTTATGCTCCACCTCCCGGCTTCCGCTTCCCAGGACAAAGAGGGCAAGTTCAACCTGGAAGAACTGGAGAAAAACACGATACAGGAAGTGCTTCGCCACTGCTCCGGGAATATGACACAGGCAGCGGGTCTGCTCGGTATCACGCGTACATCCTTATATAGGAGATTGGAGAAATACGGCTTATGAAACGTTACACGAAAAAAACGGGCGGATTGATCTTCCTCCTGCTAACGACCAGCGTGGCGTTCGGGCTACTTGTCGCTTTCCGGTTTTACATCTCTGCGATCGTCACGTTTGCCCTGATACTGATCGAAGGGTATTACCTGTTTCGCATGATGGACCGCAGCGACCGGTTGTTCAAGCAGTTTATCTGGTCGATGCGCTACTCCGATTTCCTCGCCTCCGGAACTCCCTTGCAAGAACAGAACGACAAAATCCCGCAAGATATGGTAAAGGTAATGGAAGAGGCTTTGCAACATTACAAAAAGCATTTGCAAGAAAAGGAAAGCCAGCTGCAATATTTCCAGGCTTTGGCAAACCATATCGATCTTTCCGTGTTTGTTTATTCGGACACCGGACAAGTGGAATGGATGAACCAGGCTTTTAAAATACAAACGGGACTAAACTTTGCCGAAACGATCGACGACCTGACTGCCTATCACCCGGAACTTCCCGGCCGCCTGCGCACTATGCATCCCGGAGAATTATCCATCCTGCAGGTCCGGCGGAAAGAAGAATATTCACAATTGATTCTTTCGGCCATATCTTTCGTCGTCTTAGGCAAGTCGCTTACGGTTGTCAGCATGAAAAACATCCGCTCTGTTCTGGAGAACAAAGAGACGGAAGCCTGGCAGAAACTGATCCGGGTTCTAACGCACGAGATCATGAACTCAATGACACCGATCGTTTCCTTGTCCGAACTGCTCCGGAATAAATGCATGGATGAACCAGGAGTCGATACGGAAGATCGGGAAGAAATCAACCAGGCTGTCGAAACTATTTTCCGAAGGAGCAGCGGATTGGTTCGCTTCGTCGAGAGTTACCGGAAAGTGGCGGGCATCCCGATGCCTGTTCCGGAGATTATACCGGTCAACAATTTCCTGAACGGCATCAGCCTCCTGTTCAAGGACCAGGAAGACAAAATAAAAATCATCCCCTCGACAACACATCTGCAAGTTATTGCGGATAAAGGGCTGATCGAACAGGTATTAATCAATCTGATCAAGAATGCTTTGGATGCAACCCGCCATCACCCGGAGCCACAGATCGAATTGTCTGCAGGCATCAACGAAGAAGGCAAGACCTTTATCCAGGTGAGCGACAACGGGACAGGCATACCGATTGAAGTACAAGAACGTATCTTTATACCATTCTTCACGACCAAACCATCCGGCTCCGGCATCGGGCTGAGCATTTCCAGACAGATCATGCACATGCACAAAGGAGATTTATCCGTTTTATCCGAGGATGGACAAGGCAGCCGGTTCTTCGTGACTTTCGGCTCGATTCAAAAGTAAGCAAAACTTTTCTTTCAAGAGAAAAGTAATATTCCTACATTTGTATGCACAAAAAAACAATGACAACAGATAGTTATGATAAAGATATTCTCAACAGACAAAGTCAGAGAGCTCGATAAATATACCATTCAAAACGAACCGATCAGCTCTATCGACTTGGTAGAACGTGCGGCGACCGTATTTACAAGTGAATTTTGCCGCCGCTATTCCAAACAAACCCGCATTATCGTATTTGCCGGACAAGGGAACAATGGAGCCGATGCATTAGCAATCGCCCGTATGCTAACGGATGCCGGTTACCGGGTAGAAACTTATCTGTTCAATCCGACCATGCGTCTTTCCGAGGACTGCGAGTTGAACAAACAACGGTTACTCCATATGGAAAAGATCGAATTCACGGAAGTCGTGGACGACTTTGTCCCGCCCGAACTGGAAGAACGGGATGTCGTGATAGACGGTTTGTTCGGTTCCGGCTTGAATCGCCCCTTAACAGGCGGTTTTGCCGCAATGGTGAGATATATCAACCAATCGGATGCAACCATCGTTGCGATCGACATTCCTTCAGGCCTATTCGGAGAAGATAACCGCAAGAACGATCCGGACTCTATTATCCATGCTGACCTGACACTGACATTCGGTTTCCCGAAGTTGGCATTCCTGCTTCCTGAAAATGCAGAATTTGTTGGTGAATGGAAAGTGCTGGATATTCTGTTACACCCGGAAATCATAGCCAGCACTCCGACACAATTCACATTGGTGACGGAAGAAGATATTGCTGTTGTCTTCCAACCCCGTAACCGCTTTGCCCACAAAGGGACATTCGGGCATGCGCTTCTGATAGCCGGAAGCCGCGGAAAGATGGGAGCCGCCCTCTTATCTGCCAAAGCCTGCCTTAGAAGTGGAGCCGGCTTGCTGACCGTTCACATTCCCGGACGGGGTGAACAGATTTTACAGACTGCTTTTCCGGAAGCGATGGTTGATCTGGACCAGCATCAAGATCATTTCAGCTCTGTCTCCGGCATCAAAGCCTACTCTTCCATCGCAATTGGTCCCGGCTTGGGAAAACATCCGGATTCTGCCAAAGCATTGGAACAGATACTCCAAGTAGTAGAAAAGCCGCTCGTAATCGATGCCGATGCGCTGAACCTGATCGCCGCCAATAAAGATTTATTGAAACGTATTCCTCCACGCAGCATCCTGACACCGCATCCCAAAGAATTTGACCGGATAGCGGGGGAAAGCAGCAATTCATACGAACGGCTGATAAAGGCACAGGCTTTCGCCGTCGATCATCAGGTTTGCGTCGTCCTGAAAGGGGCATATACTGCAATCTGTACAGCTACCGGAAACGTCTATTTCAACAACTGTGGAAATCCTGGTATGGCAACTGCCGGTAGTGGCGATGTTTTGACTGGTATTATCCTGGCACTGCTCGCACAGGGATTAGAACCTGAAACGGCCTCCGTCGCCGGCGTTTTCCTTCACGGGACAGCAGGTGACCTGGCTGCCGTCTACCGCTCTGAAGAGAGCATGATCGCCAGTGATATTATGGAGATGATAGGAAAAGCATTCAAGCAGATAAAATAAAATTTCTCCATTTATTTAACGCGACAAAGATATTGCCACAAAAAGGGAAACTCTCTTTTGTGGCAATATCTTCGTTGTGCGATCCGCTAATCAGCTACTGTATTTACAAAAAGATAGGCATTTTTCTTATAAATAGAAGCAAATAAATAAAATGATCAAAACATTTTATTGTAAATAAATCGTTTTTTCCCCGAAAACAAGTATATTCGAATCCATAATTAAAGGAGATAAAAATGAAAAAGCTTTTACTACATATTACATCGCTTGTGTCCATTGTGTTATTCCTGTTCATGAGTGCTTGCAATAATCACCCACAAGCCCCTATGCTGCTCGAAGCAGAGAAAATCATAGAAGAGCAACCAGACAGCGCCTTGAGTATCCTGAATAAGATAGAAAACGTCAACCAACTATCCGAAAAAGATCATGCAACCTACTGCCTGCTCCTAACCCAAGCCCAAGATCTAAATTATATCACACATACTTCAGACTCTTTAATAAAAATAGCGGCGACGTATTTTGAGAAAAACAAAGACAAACCATGTTCCATGTTAGCTTACTACTATTTAGGACGTGTAAACTCTGATTTACAGGATGCTCTACAGGCACAAGAATATTACTTAAAGGCTTTGGAAATCGGAGATGATTCAAAAGATTATACTCTCCTAATTAAAATTTACAACAACTTAGGTACTCTATATGCATATCAGGATATCAACGATATGGCGCTACCCATGTACAAAAAAGTCCTGTCGTATTTGGAGTTAAAGCCTGATTCTGTAAAAACGGCTTTTGCCCTAAGAAATATTGCACGCATTTTCTCTCAGACTCATCAATTAGACAGTGCTATCACTTATTATAAAAAAGCTATATCATTTTCTACACCTAAAAATAAAGCTGCTATCTTAATCGATTTGGGAAATTTGTATCTCAATGCAAAAAAATACGATATAGCATTAAGATATATGAATGAAGCTATAACTCTAACTACCAACAAAAAAACATTATTACCTATATATTTATCAAAAGGAGAACTTTTTATTGCTATAAACAATATGGATTCTGCAAAAAGCAATCTAAATCGTTGTATAAACAGTTCCAATATTTACACACAAGCTGGAGCTTTACATCTATTAGCTCAAGTAGCTCAAAAAGAACGAAATTTTGACAACTTTTCGAATTATTTTGATCAATGTGAATTTCTTCGTGATTCTATTAAAGAATATTCTCATTTTGAAAATATACGATTAACACAAAGTATGTTTAACTACCAACAACTATCCAAAGAGAAAAACAAATTTGAAAAAGAAGCAGATCAACGGATGATCTTGATTTATCAAGTGATCATTATCTTTACAACTATCTTCATTTTGAGTTTTATTTTCTTTAAAAAAGAACAACATAGAAAAAAGAAATTAGCTGATATAAAAGAAGAACAATACAAACGTAGCCAACAATATATTGAAGACAACAAGAGACAAATTCTGCAGCTAACTGAAAAGCTTTATTCCAAACAAGAAGAAATGAGCGAAGTTCAAAGGCAACTATATGAAACAAGAAAACTAATGCTCGAAATGGAAAACAGACAAATTTTCGAGAAGCAAGGCACTTTCCTATTATTGGAAAAAGATTTTCATAATTCATCTTTATATATCAGGATTCATAGAGAGGATGGTATTCAGCTCGGTTCAAGCGAATGGGAAGAACTACATCAACTAATTGATGCAACATATCCCGATTTTACTAATCGTCTTATCCTACTATATCCTCAAATATCCATAGAAGAAATACATATTTGTTATCTTGTAAAGATGCATATCCCTATAAAAAAGATAGCATTCATTATGCATATCACAAGTTCAGGAGTGTCTCAATGTCGTAGGAGATTATATAAAAAGTTTACAGGAGAGCCTCAAAACACAGAAAAATTCGACAAGTTTATAATTGATTTTTAACAAGATACAACTTGTCACATTTTTGTCAACAAAAAAATAAGCTTCATAATGATGATAAATTTACCTTTGTCAAAAATCTCAATTTTGACTTTTAGTAAAAACAAATCTGATTTTAACATTATGAAGCATTTTATTTCTACTTTAATTTTAATTGTGTGTGGCATTTTTTGCGCACAAGCAGCATTTTGTGATTCAATCCTTGTTAAAGGAAAATGGAGTGAAGAAGACATACGTTCCGTAGTGCCTGCACCTCCTACAGCCTCCATCGAAGGAAAAGTATTAACAATTAACTTTGTGAATCCGCTTGCTGATCTGATAGTAAAGGTTACAGACAAGACAGGTAAAGTGGTTTATGAAGAATGTATCTCTGTATCTGCTCCGCAAAGTAAGTCAGTTATCTTGAATGCTGATAATGGTGATTATACATTGTCATTCACTCATGAACTCGGCTATTTAACTGGTGAGTTTGCTATAAAATAACATATTGCGTGTAATTCTCCTTTACATGTAATGCATTAAGAACAGTCCCGGGTGGTGATTTAACCAGACCTAATATCTCGATCTCCTTTTCCGCCGCCTTGGGACCGTTCTTTATATCTTCTCTAATCTAAATAAGGAAAAGAGGCTTTTCCGGTTGGTTACTAACAAAATATTTCATAGTTTTGTGCAATCATTTATTAGAGATTAAACTTAGATTAGAATATGAAGAATTTAATCATTATAGCCAGTCTGCTCCTTAGTTTCCCGATTATGGCCCAGACGAAAGTTGTAAAGAAAAATGCCGTTAAGGCAAATAATTTCGGTATAACTTATTCACTTCCTAAAACATCTCTTATCGTAGATGCAGAAGTTACGAAAGTAACCTGTAAGGCAGGTCCATACTACAAATACGCAGAAAAATATTTAGGCGTAAAAGACGCTATCACAGAAGATAAAGTCTATTACGAATTAGGTAAGATCGGCTTGATCAACAAAGGTGTACCCGATGTGGACAATACATTTATCGTTGAATTTAAAGCCGGGACAGTCGCTCCATACGCTTATTTGACAGAAGACGGATTGCTGTGTTCCATCAACGCAGAGTATACTCCCGAAGAATCCGCACTGGAAGCAGCAAAAAAGAAAAGCCAGGCATCGGCAAAAGTAACCGACACTTCTGTATTTTCAGAAGAGTTGCTTATGGCAGGATCTACAGCTAAGCAGGCAGAAGTAGCAGCCAAGCAAATCTATCGTATCCGCGAAAGCCGTATGAACATCCTTACGGGAGATGCCGATAACCTGCCACCAGACGGTGAAGCGATGAAGTTGGTCATCCAACAGCTGGAAGAACAAGAAAAAGCGTTAACCAACTTATTCACAGGCATCCGTACTAAGGAAGTCAGTAACTATGACGTAACGATTGTTCCCTTTGATAACCTCGACAAAGAAGTATTATTCCGCTTCTCGCCCCAGCTCGGTATCGTGGATGCCGACGATTTAGGCGGAGCACCTGTGTATATGAACTTAAAGGCCATCGACCGCGCTCCTGTTTTAGAACCTAAAGAAGCAGAAAAGAAAGAAAAATCACTAAAGGGCATTATATATAATGTACCGGGTAAAGCCAGCATCGAAATCAGCATGAACAAAAAAACACTTTATAAAGGCGAAGCACAAATTACCCAGTTCGGTACACGGGAAGGACTCGCCCCCGTTATGTTTGAAGACAAAAAAGCTCCGGTAAAAGTTTATTTCTACCCGGAAACAGGTGCAATAAAACAAATCATTCAATAATCATCTAACAATTTTAATTCTATGTTTGAAGGACAGCCTAAAGGTTTATACGCGTTAGCCTTAGCGAACACTGGCGAGCGTTTCGGTTACTATACCATGCTCGCGATCTTTGTACTTTTCTTGAAAGCAAACTTTGGTTTATCACCCGGTATGGCCGGAACGATCTACTCCACATTTCTGGCGTTGGTTTATTTCCTGCCGTTCATAGGAGGTATCCTGGCCGACAAATTCGGATACGGCAAGATGGTTACGATTGGTATCGTCGCCATGTTTATAGGTTATGTATTGTTGGCGTTACCGCTGGGTAATGGGACAACCGCACTGGCCTGTATGTTTGCCGCCTTAGCTGTAATCAGTTCGGGTACAGGTCTTTTCAAGGGAAACCTGCAAGTAATGGTAGGTAATCTCTACGATGCCCCCGAATATGCATCCAAACGCGATTCCGCATTCAGTATTTTCTATATGGCAATCAACATCGGTGCCTTATTTGCACCGACGGCAGCAGTGAAGATAATGGAATACGCACAACATAACTTAGGCGTCAGCGTAAATGACTCCTATCATTTTGCTTTTGGCGTAGCCTGTATCTCGCTGGTCGTTTCAATGGCCATCTATTATATTAGCCGCAGCACATTCAAGCATGTGGAAGGTAGCAGCAAACAAAAAAGCCAAGGGAAAGTAACGGCAGTTACAGCCGAAGAACTTTCTCCACGCGAGACGAAAGACCGTATCATCGCTCTATGCCTGGTCTTTGCCGTTGTGATCTTTTTCTGGATGGCATTCCATCAGAACGGACTTACGCTAACCTACTTTGCCGACGAGTTTACGGCAAAGAGTTCTACAGGTCTGGAGAGCATGATGTTCGATGTGTGGAATCTGGTAGCCGTCATCTTCATTGTCTACGGGGTGTTCTCGCTATTCCAGTCAGCGACAAGCAAAGCAAAGGTCATATCGGGCATTATCATTTTGCTTGCACTCGCATTCTTAGGATACCGGTATAGCATAATTAGCGGATCGACTCCGGTAGACGCACCTATTTTCCAGCAGTTCAACCCATTCTTTGTTGTTGCGCTGACGCCCGTTTCGATGGCTATATTCGGCGCTTTGGCACGTAAAGGGAAAGAACCTTCGGCTCCGCGTAAAATCGGTTTGGGGATGTTGGTTGCAGCTTGTGGTTATATAGTGATGATGTTTGCTTCGTTCGGGTTATTGACACCCGATGCGCAGGCAAGTGCCGTTGCTGCAGGCGATGCGTCGTTCGTTTCACCCAACTGGCTCGTTTCGACTTATCTGGTATTGACATTCGGCGAATTGCTTCTTTCGCCGATGGGTATATCCTTCGTATCGAAGGTTGCTCCTCCTAAATATAAAGGAATGATGATGGGGGGATGGTTTGTCGCCACGGCCATAGGTAATTACCTTACCGCTGTTGCTGCATGGATCTGGGGCGACCTGCCTCTATGGATCGTATGGGGCGTACTCGTCGGGCTTTGCCTTCTTTCGGCAATTTTCATCTTCTCTGTCATGAAGAAGCTCGATAAAGTGGCATAACAACTCATGAGAAAGCAGCATACATACAAGCCGGTTGCTCTCCGCTTCAAGAGGTGGAGCAGGAAAGGGTATGCCGCTTTCGTCAGTATACAGCACGCAGTCACGATCGGGCAACTGTCGGCCAACGTATCCGAACGGTTCCAGGTTAAGAACGGCTGCATCCACGCCTCCGTACTCCCTACCGGCGCGACAAGCAAAGGAGAAACAGAGGAAGAAGACGATATATGCTGGGAAGAGCGTGCGGGAAGCATCCTGTCACTCATCCTTTTGCAAGCCGTATGCCCTATCCGGACCATAAGCTTGCCTGCAGCGTCGCACGCAGATATAAAAGATAAGGACATTTCCGGAAGCGCGGAAGGTTTCAACCGATGGTTGAATGCCTTCCGCGCTTTTCGTTTATACCTATATTCAATAATAGGACAAAAGTATATTTAATAATATGATAGAAAGACTTAAACAACACGTTCTTGCCGGTGGGATGATCGACGAAGAACAGGCAAAAGGGTTAGCTGCCGCTCCTGACAAAGAGGCCCTCTACGAGGCGGCCCACCAGATCACCCGTCATTTCATGGGTGACAAGTTCGATACATGCTCCATAATTAATGCCAAGAGTGGCAATTGCAGCGAAGACTGCAAATGGTGTGCGCAGTCAGGACACTACAAGACAAACGTAACACTTTATCCGCTGTTGCCGGCTGAGGAGTGCATCCGTCATGCAACCTATAACTACAAGCAGGGGATCGGCCGTTTTGCCCTCGTCACCAGCGGGAAGAAGGTGTCGGACAGGGATATGGTGGAGATTACGGAGACCGTTCGCAGCATCAAGCAGGCTTGCGGCATTAAGTGCTGTGCCTCGATGGGACTGTTGAGCCGCGAGCAATTGCAGGCGCTTTATGACAGCGGCACAGAGAATTACCATTGTAATATAGAGACTGCCCCTTCCTACTTCCATACCCTTTGCACGACGCACACGATAGAGCAAAAGCTCCAAACGATCCGGCAGGCAAGGGAGATCGGCTTCCGCATCTGCTCAGGCGGGATAATCGGGATGGGTGAAACGGTCGAGCAGCGGATCGAGATGGCCATGCTCCTGCAAAGGGAAGGGATTCTCTCTATCCCCTTAAACCTTCTCCAACCTATTCCCGGCACACCGTTGGAAAAGACACAGCCATTGACGGACGAGGAGTTCCTAACCACCATCGCACTGTTTCGTTTCATCAACCCCAAAGCTTACCTGCGTTTCTCAGGGGGGCGGGCCAGGTTGAGCAAGGCGGTGCAGCGCAAGGCGCTCTACATCGGTATCAACTCGGCGATCATCGGTGACCTGCTGACGACCATCGGGAGCAGGGTGGCGGATGACAAAGCCCTTTTCGTCTCCGAAGGATATTCATTAACCGAAAATACAGATTGGGAAAGATGACGACAGAAGAACTACTACATTTCGACCGGGAGCACATCTGGCACCCCTACACATCGACTATCGACCCGCTGCCCGTCTATCCGGTCGAGCGGGCGGAAGGCGTCACAATTACCCTGAAAGACGGCCGGAAGCTGATCGACGGTATGTCCTCGTGGTGGGCCGCCGTGCATGGCTACAACCACCCGGTACTGAATGCCGCCGTGAAGGCACAGTTGGAAAAGATGAGCCACATCATGTTCGGAGGCTTTACCCACGAACCGGCGGTCGAGTTGGCCGCCAAGCTGCTCCCGTTGCTTCCTCCTACGATGGAAAAGTTGTTCTTTGCCGACAGTGGTTCCGTTGCCGTGGAGGTCGCCCTGAAGATGGCGATCCAATATTGGCAGGCTAAGGGGATGCCACGAAAGCACGCTTTTGCCACCATCCGCAGCGGGTATCACGGTGACACATGGCACGCAATGTCGGTGTGCGACCCTGTGACCGGTATGCATGGGATCTTTGCCGGGAGCCTGCCGGTACAATATTTTATCCCCCAGCCCTCGGTCAAGTTCGGGGAAGAATGGGACGATAGGGCGATGAAGCCTTTAAAAGACTTGTTGGAGAAGCATTCCAACGAGATCGCCGCCCTGATCCTCGAGCCTGTCGTGCAGGGCGCAGGAGGTATGTATTTCTATTCACCCCAATTTCTCGTTGCGGCACGCGAACTGTGTGACCGCTACCAAGTCTTACTTATCTTCGATGAGATTGCAACGGGGTTCGGGCGCACGGGACGGCTTTTCGCCTGGGAATGGGCCGCTGTGGAACCGGACATCATGTGCATCGGCAAGGCGTTGACGGGAGGGTATATGACACTGTCGGCGACCGCAACCAGCACGCCCGTGGCCAACACGATCTGCGGTGGCGAGGCCGGATGTTTCATGCACGGGCCCACGTTCATGGGAAACCCGTTAGCTTGTGCGGTCGCATCGGCATCGGTCACTTTGTTGCTCGAAAGCGGATGGCAGGAGAAGGTGAAGGGGATAGAGGCGCAACTCAGGGAGGAGCTGGCTGTGGCGGCGTCCTTCCCCGGCGTACAGGAAGTGCGTGTGTTGGGAGCGATTGGCGTGATCGAGATGAAGGAGCCTGTCGATATGGCTGTCCTGCAGAAACGTTTCGTCGAAGCGGGTATCTGGGTGCGTCCGTTCGGGAGGTTGGTTTACCTGATGCCGCCCTTCATCATCTCGAAGAAAGAATTGTCGAAGTTGACGAAAGAATTACTGGCTATATTAAAGGAATAATTTGTCGACGCACCATCGACAACCTTATCGAAGCACCATCGACAGTATTGTATAAGGTGGTAATACAATGTTGTATTACCACCTTATACAATGTTGCATCGAGTGTCAATACAAAATAGCTCATTATAGAAAAACAAAAATAAGATGAAAGATTATAACGATATATTGAATCGGCTAAAGGCTACCGGCAACCTGCGCAGCCTCCCGGAGATTATCCATCGTGGCAAATGGATCGAAAAAGAGGGGCGGAAGATGTTGAATCTATCGTCCAACGACTATCTCGGTCTGTCGTCACGGCAGGAGTTGCGGGATGAGTTTCTGATGCAGTTGCATGAAAACGGCTTGCCGTTCTCATCTACCTCTTCCCGGTTGCTGACGGGCAACTTCACGGTTTATAGTGAGTTGGAACAATTGATGGCCAGTCGGTTCGGACGCGAGGCTGCTTTGCTTTTCAATAGTGGTTATCATGCCAATACGGGAATATTGCCTGCCTTGGCCGATAAGCGGTCATTGATCCTGGCGGATAAATTAGTGCACGCGAGCATCATCGATGGTATCTTGTTGAGCGGTTCACCATACCAGCGTTACCGGCATAATGATTATCGCCACTTAGAACAGTTATTGACTAAATATGCAAATGACTATGAGCAGGTTATCATCGTTACGGAAAGTATTTTCAGCATGGACGGGGATGTCGCCGACCTTCGCCGCTTAGTGGATTTGAAGAAGAGCTTTCCAAATACCTGGCTTTATGTAGATGAAGCACATGCGATCGGTGTCAGGGGAGAAAATGGCTTGGGGATTGCCGAAGAACAGGGGTGCATCGGGGAGATCGACCTATTAGTCGGCACGTTCGGCAAGGCATTGGGCTCGATGGGGGCTTATCTCCTGTGCAGCCGTGTGATCCGGGAGTATTTAGTTAACACGATGCGTCCTTTGATATTCAGTACGGCACTGCCGCCCGTACAAGTCGCCTGGACGAAACTCTTGTTTGAGAAACTTCCCAACTTGACGGAAGAACGGTGCCGGCTGTCCGTGACCAGCCGCCTGCTCTCGGACGCTTTGAAAGGGAAAGGCGGTGAGATCTCGGCCAGCCATATCATCCCTTTCATCATCGGTGAAAACGAAGATTGTATCCGCACAAGCCTTGAACTGCAACGCAAAGGTTTTTACTGCCTCCCCGTCCGTCCACCGACCGTCCCCAAGGGAACCGCTCGGATTCGCTTCTCACTAACGGCCAATGTGACGGAGGAAGAAGTAAAGAGTTTAGTACGTTTAATTTATTCCCGATAGGGCGTATATTCCAGTAAAAAATTATTCATAGAACAACTATAATTAAATGAAAATATATAAACAAACGAAGGAAGCCAATCGCAAACTCCTCCTTCTCTTCTCTGGCTGGTCAGCTTCTCCCGAAGCCTTCCGCCATTTAGAGACGGAGCCGGACACGGATCTCTGGATCTGCTACGACTATCGTGACGCCCTCTTCCCGATGGAAGAACTTTCTGCCTATCAGCAAATCTGTTTAGTCGCCTGGTCTTTAGGTGTATGGGTAGCATCAGCCATATTTGCAGAGATGAACCTCCCCTTTACCGAAGCTATCGCCATCAATGGGACCCCCTACCCGATCCATGACCAATGGGGCATCCCCGAAACCATTTTCCAGGGGACATTGGAGAATGTAACCGAAGAAGGCCTGCACCGCTTCAACCGCAGGATGTGCAGCAAACGCGACATCCTGCAAGCCTATGAGTCGATTCCGCCCCGCCCGCTCGATGAAATCCGGGAAGAGTTGCAAGCCCTCTATGCCGCAATAAGGGAAACGCCCCCATCCGCCCCACTCTTTAGCGGATGGACCCATGTCCTTATCTCCTCCGGTGACCGCATCTTTCCCACCGGCAACCAATTTGCTTTCTGGCAAGGCCGCTGTCCGGTTGCCGAGATAGAGGCTCCCCATTATCCCTTTTATTTATGGAAACAATGGAATGAAATATGGAACCGATAGAGACCAAATGCATACATACCCGATTCACCCGTGCCCTCTCGAGTTATGATAATCATGCCGATGCCCAACACCGCATCAGCCGGAAGCTGGCTTCCCTCCTTGTCCGCCACCAGGCGAATGCCCGTTACAAGCGGTTATTGGAGATCGGTTGCGGCACCGGTGGACTCACGCAAGCGTTGAAACGGCAAGCCCATATCGACGAATGGGTATTGAACGACCTCTGCGAAGGTTGCCGGGAAAAGATCAACCTTCTCTTCCCTGGCTCCCCTCCCCGTTTCATTGCCGGGGATGCCGAGGCGCTACCCTTCCCCGGCAAGTTTGACTTGATAGCCTCCGCCTCTGTTTTCCAATGGATGAAAGAGCCGGAAGCGTTCCTTCGTAAACTGGCAGGGTTGCTGGTTCCACAGGGCGTGCTCCTGCTAAGCACCTTTATCCCCGATAACCTCCATGAAATAAAGGAATTAACCGGGAAAGGACTCGCATATCCGTCCGCCAACACGCTTGCCGGATGGCTATCCGCAGATTTCAACCTGCTCCACCGGGAAGAGGAAGCAATCGTCCTCACCTTCCGGTCGCCCTTAGACGTACTGAGGCATCTGAAAGCCACCGGCGTAACGGCCACCGGAGGCAGTCCCTGGACAAAAGGCCGGCAGGCGTCATTCTGCCAACAATATTCAGACCGGTTTACCGTAACCGGCAACCAAGTAACACTCACATACCGCCCGCTCTATATCGTGGCAGTAAAAAAATAGAACAACATGAAAGGAAAAGTATTATTTATCACAGGAATCGACACCAATATCGGTAAAACATTCGCCACCGGCCTGATTGCATCCGCCCTGGCTGGACAAGGCAAACGAGTCATTACTCAGAAAATGATCCAAACAGGTTGTACAGACATCTCGGAAGACATTGAAATGCATCGGAAGATACAAGGGATTCCCTTCACGGAAGAAGACAAATCCGGTTTGACCTGCCCCTATATCTTCACCTATCCCTGCTCTCCCCACATGGCCGCCGAAAAAGACGGACGGACAATCGACCTCGCCATTATCGCCGAAGCAACCCGCAAACTACAAGAGCAATACGAATATGTCTTGCTCGAAGGCGCGGGCGGCTTAATGGTTCCGAACGACCTCCATTCGCTCACCATCGACTATGTAAAAGAACAAGGCTACCCGATCATCTTAGTCACATCCGGCAAATTGGGAAGCATCAACCACACCTTGCTAAGCCTCTATGCCTGCAAGCAATATGGAGTCCCAGTCCGGGCAGTCGCCTATAATCTCTATCCCCCCACCGATGAACTGATAACCGCCAACACCCTGGAATACCTCACCCGATACCTGGCAAGGGAATTCCCCGGAACCGCTCTTATCACCCTCCCGGAAGCATTGGCAGGAAAGGTAAACGTTGACATCAGCAGCCTGCTCTAAACCACTCGAACATGAAGCAGCCCAACCCCCTTATAGGGCAACCGCACCAAATCCAGCAGTAACAATTTTTTATTTCTATGGAGAGAAAAAACCGTTTTTGTCCCGAATAATTCTTTCTTAAGT
>ERZ791909.257-NODE-257-length-54352-cov-4.624712_pt1 | contig 54352 bp, 52 predicted proteins | sample MGYA00510143_ERZ791909 | MGnify/ENA primary metagenome ERZ791909 (study PRJEB30046, sample SAMN00792093) | human gut metagenome | study: EMG produced TPA metagenomics assembly of the A metagenome-wide association study of gut microbiota in type 2... | reverse complement strand
GGGGACACAAGGATTTTCAGTCCTTTGCTCTACCAACTGAGCTATGGCACCATTGCTTTGTTTAACGGGTGCAAAGGTAAACATTATTTGTTACACTCCAAATGTTTCAATGGGAAATATTCAAAGAAAATGTATTTTAAGGAAAGGACAGAAAAAAATCACGTTACACATGAAAAAAAACAGCAAAACTATTTGCAGTTTAAAATTTAGTTGTACCTTTGCAGCCGTAATCAAAAAACGGGATGTAGCACAGTTGGCTAGCGCGCCACGTTCGGGACGTGGAGGTCGGAAGTTCGAGTCTTCTCATCCCGACTACAAAAGAGGATATATCGAAAGATATGTCCTCTTTCCTTTTTTATACATACAGACAGAATTTGTATATTTACTCTCCCATTTATAAAACAGACAGCATATGAAAATTACACAACCCCGTTTGGCCAACACTCTTCATGAGAACACGGACATACAAACTGCGTTAGAAAAAAACGATGAAGATCTAACCGAGTACTCATTCAAAAGCCTGCGGATAGAAGGGCTGAGGAAGAATAATCTTTCTGTACAATCCTGTGTTTTTACCAACTGCAGCTTTGGAACGTGCAGCATACGGAAATCCCAATTCAGCGATGTAGTTTTCAAAAACTGCGACCTCTCGAATGTAGACCTTACAGGCTGCGGCTTTCACCGGGTTGAGTTTACCGGCTGCAAATTGATGGGGGCTAATATGGCAGACGGGATATTCAACCATATTACATTTGAAGAATGCCGGGGAGAATATATGAATCTTTCGATGAGTAAAATGCGATATATACAATTTACCCGGTCCAACCTGCAGGGAGCCGGGATAGAAGGTTGCCAGCTGATGAACGTGTCATTCGACGCCTGTAACCTGATGGAAGCGGAGTTTTACCGCACTCCCCTGAAAGGCATCGACCTGTCTAACTCCGAAATATCCGGCATCCGCATTACGAACCTTACCAATAACGAATTGCGGGGATCTTCCGTTTCCTCCTTACAGGCGCTGGAACTGGTACGGATGCTGGGAGTAGAGGTTAAAGGCTGAGCATCTTATCCGGCATAGTCAGGATGGCGATGCAACCAAGTGACCGCATAACTGCAGGTCGCCAACGGTTTCATGCCGTTCTCGATCGCATAATCATAAGCGTACTTTACTAAAGCGGCAGCAATTCCCCGCCCTTCGATAGCAGGGGGAACAATCGTGTGGATAATATCCAGTTTATCCCCCGACAAACGATACTGAACAAAAGCCGTTACGCCGTCCACCTGCGTTTCAAAACGCATCTTATCCGGATAATGAGTAATAATGTAATCCATATTCTTAATTATTTACAGGTTCAAATTCTAATAACAAAGCATCCTTTTTATCCTCTTCCGGAACGGGTTTCTCTGGAGCAGCCTTTTTGCCACGGAAGAAGTCCTTCACTTTCGTAAAGAAAGTCATAACGCCTTTGGCAGCATCCTGCTTCTTTTTGGAAATGCCGACCGACTCAATCAACGGCGGTCGCAATATCTGCCACAAATAATTGAAAGTCGAATGATAAGGATCCCTTATTATTGAAACACTCGAGTGACGCGGTTTGTTAAAACCTTTCCTTGTTTTATCCGGATTATCATGTTTTAATATACGGTTGACCAGACTTGTCAGGAACTTCTTATCCGCCAGTTCCCCATCTTTCTCCTTCAACAAAGCGGCTCTCAAATCATTATACAGAAAAAGCATCTCCACGGTAGCCCCTTTGCTGGAGGCCTCCGTACTGAAAGTCATTCCCCGGACCCGTCCGCTCTGGACTTCCGCCGAAGACAAAGGAATCAGCAATTCGTTCAAGGCCGTCAGGTCGAAACTGTCCAGACGGGCATTCAACAGAAAACGGTCGTTCAGCGAATCGACCGGCAACTTCCAGGTAGCAGTAAAAGCCCCTTTCCCCATCAATTTGCCATCGGCATCCAACACGATGTATTGATCAGGACGGGAAACAATATTTGTAAAGCCGGTAAACGTACCGTTCAGATCCGTAAAATACAGTTTCCCGGGCGCCTTCCCCTTCTTCGCCAGTTCTTCGTAAACGACTGAAAAGTTCTTCACGCCCACTCTTTTGAAATCCAGCTTAACCGGAGCTTTCTGAAGTCCGGTGTAGATCATCGGGACGATATGCGGAGGCACCGGTATTTTCTTATTCTTTAAATTCTGCAAGACAGCATCCGATATCTGCACATCGGCTATCCGAAGCACCTTCTCTGAGAAATAAGACGGCAGATCGATGCCTGTCAACGAAACCTGCCCGACACTCACATCAAACCAATCTTTATGATGCGGCTGCAAATAAGCAAACTGCATTTTAGGATAAGGAGACACAAGACGGATGCGATCGATAACCGCACTCGACCGGGTCAAATCCACACTACCCGCCTTTAGCATATAGAAACCGTTATCCAGAGGGAATACCAGGTTACGGGTGGAAAAACGGATATCATCCAATTTATATGTACGAAAGCGGGTATCGACAACCAGCCCTTCTACAAACAGGTTTGTCGTATCTAATTCCTGATGTTGCAAAGAATCGCTTTTTCCATAATAGGCATAACGGATGTTTGCATCCGTCAGACTGAAGCGGCCTAAAGAGATTTGTCCGGCAACTTTACCCAAAGCCGTATACCAATCAGCCGGATCGACCTTCGTTTGATGTGGTAATGTATCGGGATAATGACCGGGATAAATATCCGCCACCGGACTTTCCAGGCGAATCTCGCCCAACTTTAGCAAAGTACTATCCCAGGAAATCCCGTCCAATGCCAAGCATTTAAGCGATACGGACACCCCGCCGCCATCCGGCTTGGACATCCGGATATCCGGCGAATCTACCCCGAACGAAGTCAACCGGATATTTCGGTCCGGCCTTTCCGGTATCCGCTTCAGCCCGCTTATCCGAAGTTCAGGTGAGGAAAACCGGATATATGTCTTTGCCCCCTTCTTAGCCGTATCTTGCGGAAGCAGTTCGATATCCTGCAATTGCAGGACTCCTTTCACAGTCGAAAACTGCCCTTTCCGTACGGACAGGCGATATTCCTTCCCCGGCAAGTAGTTATCAAACTTGCTAAAGCTAAACCCCATATTTCCGTAATCAAAGAACAGCCCGTTCCCCTTCCCCGTTTGCCGGTTCACCAAAATACCGGTTGCAAAGAAATTAAAGTCGTTCAGTTTATAAGTAACCGGATCGGACGCGCTTTTATCATCGACCGTCACATACGCATGGTTAAGGCTCACCCGTTTAACAGAGAGATAACGAAGGAAAGGATTCAGAATCGCTTCCACATCGACGCGGCTATTCGCCGGCATTACCGATTTCGCCTCTTTCTTTTTAAAGGAAGGAGCCACCACATAACGCAGATTCGGACGGTCGATTTTCAGCAACCGGGCACTGATCCCCTTGTCGTACGACAAACCGCGGATTCCAACCGTATCAATGCTTCCCGCCATATAATCGTTCCGCCCGCGAACCGATAAGGGGCGTAACCGGATCTGCTCCAGATTGAAATCCCCGCTTTCCGTGTCCAAAGCCATGCGCTTCACCGTAAACCGGTGGTTACGGGCCGTCATCAAACCTTCAATATCTGTTGCTTCGAACGAAAAGTTACGCGAATACCAGAAACCATGTTGCGCTTCCGAAACAGAATCCACCCGGAAACCGTTCGCCCGGAAATCAAAGTTCGCCAACTTATACACCTCGACCGTATCCTTAACCGCAAAAGAGTATTGCAACTTTGCCTGCCCGATCCCGATCGTTCCAATAGAAACCGCATGCAAGACCGGCGAAATCAATTCATAAAGAGACAAGGGACGAATGGGAGAAGAAGCGGGCGACTGACTTTCTCCCGCCAGATTAAAGGCTTGTATATCCGAAGATATAATATCGAACGAACGCGCCGTCAGGTAATTCAGCGCCTTTTCACGACGAAACTCGATTCCTTTCACTTCAATGGCCCTGATCAACGCATTCAGGTAGCTGTCCGGCCGCTGTTTCCGTTCCTTCCACAATTTTCCCTGAGGTGTAAGCGCAATATTGGAGATAGAGATAATAGAATCTTCCGTACTCAGCAAGATCCGATCCGTTTGCAAATGAAAATCGTTATTAGTCAATAGCGTTTGCGGCCGGTTGGTAATGAAATCGAAATTATCGCAATAGAGCAACTTCCCGCTTTCGGACGAATCCTCATCCAAACGGAAGCCATACGCATGGAAACTGACATCGTTCAAGGCATAGACAATCGGGGAAACGGGATTCTCCACGGAATAGGAAACACTGGCGTTCTCCAGGTTCAGCACCCGGACGGTCAGCACATTAATATAAGGAGAGATCACCTCGTACAAAGTCTTGGTCTCCGCCTCTTTTCTCACTTTCACTTCCGCCCGCGTCGAATAGTAAGGGCTAAACACCTGTATCTCCGGTTTCCTGATTTCAAACGAATCGAAATGCAACTGCTTGTAACTCCATCGCCAGGTGAGGTTCAACCCTTTAAAGTCGATCATGCCGACTTCCGCCGTCACATAGGTGGACGGCAGGCTGTCCTTTCTTTCCCAATCCCGGAAAACCGCCGGATCGGGATATAGTTTTATTCCTTCCAGTTTCAGTTCGCCTTTGAAGAAGCTGATGGAAAGGTTATCGAAAGAAAGCGTGTAAAAACCATCCGTAGCCTCGGCCGTCCGGTGAATCAGTTCCTTCCGTAGATATCGTTCGAGGCGTTTGGTCAGGTGAAGATTGAGCAGGAATATAGCGGCGGTCAGCACGACTGCGATCCCCAACGTATATCCTATGACTTTCTTTGTCTTCCCCATAAGACTTAAATAAGATTACAACTTAACTCTATCCATATAAAATCAACAAAATAAACAGAGTTAAGTTGCAGAGGCGGCAATTATCCCGTTCCTGCCGACGGAGCAGGATTTACCGGGCTGCCCATCGCTTCAATGTCGGGAAGAACTCTCGCATACCGGCAATCGCTTCCTCTTTCGTATACGAAATGCCTGCATCTTTATTGAACTCGCCTACAAACTGCGCGCAATGCATAATCATTTCATCCATCGTACAATCCATCGTGAAGGCGCCGTCTTTATAGCAATAACAGCAATACTCATCGTTCTTGCTCCCGTCCCCGTTCGTACCCATCTCTTCCGGGTTTTGTAGCGGCATGCCGCAACTCTGACAATACTTTTCTTCCATACTCATCTTATTTTATCGGTATATTAATCTTTGCTATCTGATTATCCTGTCGGAGACAAAGATAGGTAATCTGCACCGACCGGACATTGTCCAATCTTGCCAAAATATTTGTTTATTCCAGGAATTATTACGAAAATTGCAGAAACACCCTGTTACCGGCGATAAAAACAGATCGCGGTTATCTGACGGCGGACGTAATAAGATCATAAATCTCTAAACAAAAGAATAATGGGAAAAGTAATTATCAACTCGTACGAAGACTTTGAAAAGCTGGTAGGCCAGCAAATCGGTATTTCTGATTATGTAGAACTTACGCAGGAGCGCATCGACCTTTTTGCCGATGCGACATTGGACCACCAGTGGATTCATGTGGACCCGGAACGCGCCAAAGTGGAAAGCCCGTTCCACAGCACGATTGCACACGGTTACCTGACGCTGTCGCTCCTTCCGCACCTCTGGGGCCAGATCATCGAGGTGAACAACCTGAAGATGATGATCAATTACGGCATGGACAAGATGAAGTTCGGGCAACCGGTATTGACCGGACAAAGCATCCGCTTAGTTGCCAAGCTCCAATCTCTGACCAACCTGCGCGGCGTTGCGAAAGCAGAAATCAAGTTCGCCATCGAAATCAAGGACCAGCCGAAGAAAGCTTTGGAAGGCGTGGCGATCTTCCTCTATTATTTCAACTAAGACATACATATATGAATAAATTGAATCTGTTTGCAGTTTCCTTATGTGCCGGCTTCGCATTTGGCTGCTCTCCTAAAGTTTCAACGGCGAAAGGAATCATCTGCGATGCAACGATGAACACGCTGACAATCGTATCCGAAGAAGGCGACACGCTTTCTTTCAGCACATTGGATGCAAAAAGGGTTGTGGCCGACGGCATCTTGCTCGATGATACGGTCACTGTCTATTACGAAGGAAAATACAATACAGGAATGAGTGCACAAAAGATCGTGGTCGTCCCAGGTAAAAAAGAGATGGTAGGCGGCGACCGCGACAAACACGGTTGTATCGGTTCGGCCGGTTACCAGTGGTGCGAAGTGCAGCAGGATTGCATCCGCATATTTGAAAAGGGCATCCGGTTAAAAGCCATTGACGGCGACCAGTCCGCCTTTATCGTTTTCAGCCCGGACTCTTCCAAAGTGGAACTGTTCTTCTCCTCCGGAGATAAAAACGAAATCCTGGACCGCCGCACACTTCCTGCCGGCGGATATGCCTGGAACGTGGAGGACGACGACACGAAGAACGTACGCTTAGTCGATGGCAAGTGGACGATCAGCCAGCGCGGGAAGACAATCTTCCTCCAGGAAAAATAAACCGGAAGCATAAACATGACACACCGATGGCGCAGGTTGGACAGATAGCTACAGACCATTTATCCAACCTGCGCCATCGGTGTGCTATATTCCGCCTAACTGAATCCTCATCCCTCATCTTCCCGCTCTTCCTTTTTTGCCAGTCCATACTGAGCATTCGAGCGATATCCCAGGCGCACCACCCGCCCCTCGTCCATCAGAGCCTTCAGATCTTTCTGGGCTAAATATTTGGAGCAGCCGTTTATTCCCCGGCAAAGGGCAGTAGAGATAGAACCGTGCCGGGCGATATATTCCAAAATATTCGTTTTCCGCTTATCAAGAGGTATAACCTTAAGCCGGCTTCCTTCGTTGGCACGCTCCACTTCCATAAATTTCAAACCCGAACGCAGTTCTTTGGAGCAGCGGAACACCACCTTGTTAAACTGCACTTGCTTAGGTTTTATATCCTTCTCGTCTGTCAGCGCCGGGCATTTCAGCGAAACGGAAAAAGTACCGAGCCCCTCCAATTCGATGATCGCACCATACTGAAGATGGAAGGCCAGACGTTTCTTCAAGGCCTCCAGCATCCCTTTCACATCGGCGGTCGTGAACGAGCAGGCATCCGAGATGTCTGCGGCAAGCTCCGCCGTTCGGATGATACGTTGATTAACCAAGCGCGCATGAAGTGTTTCATCGGCTTCCCCCTTCTTCCCGGGCTTCGGGTTCCTAAACAGGCTGTAATTTGCTGACATATAGTTATGTATTTTAAATAAGATACAGATCCGAATTTCAAAAAGAGAGCATCTGTTTTCAAAAAGCCCTGTATCTAATCTTCGGCCGACAGTTATCAAACAGCTATCCGACAACTGTCAGCCAGCCGACCGACAACTATCGAACAGCCGGCCGACAACTGTCGGCTAAAGATTAGATCGAGGGTAAAGTTAACTTATATAACTGCATTTCAAAAATTTTCAGCCAATATATTTAAAATCAGATGGGAACTTATTCATCCGAATCCCTATATTTGCGCCAGATTATATAAAAGCAGACTCCATGAAACTATTCAAACTCATCGGCCGGATACTGGCAGCAATCGTTCTACTCGTTGGCCTGGCATTCGTCGGGCTGGTTATTTACGTCAAGTACTTCTATTCATCCGAGGAGGAAATAGAAAGCCGCTATATGTCCGAACTGCCGCTTTCCCCCGACCAGTTCACGGAAGATTTTGCGGAGATCAGCGGGATTGTCAAAGAGAACTATTCCCTCTACGAGTCCAAGCATATCGACATAGATGCCCTTTCCGCCTCCTATGCCGAACGGATCGGGAAACTATCCACTGCGGAAGAATACGGGAAAGCCCTGTTGGAATATTTCGCGTCTTTACAGTCCGGACACGCCTTTGTCTGCCTCAAGGAATACCGGATCGGAGCCTTCCCCGTCTATATCGGCGACTCGCTTTTCGTAGACAAGCCGGACACCTATTTGCAACAGTCAGGCTTCAACGACAAAGACCGGATCATCGCGGTCGACGGAGTGCCAGCCAAGATCTGGATGGACCGGAACGAAAAGTACATACCGGCTTCGACACCCGAATACAGACGGCTCAAAACAGCTCGTTGCCTTTTCAAAAGCCATACGGACACGGAAAAGACCTATACCGTCTGCCGGGAAGCCGATACGCTCGACCTGCAACTCATCTTGCTGCCGGAAGAAAACATGCCGGTTGCCGGCCAGCCGGAAACATCCTGGAGAATCCTGAACGACAGCATCGGATATCTGGCCATAAACACCATGATGAACGGGGTGATGGAGAGCTTCGACAAGGATTATCCGCGGGTGAAACATTTGCCTTACCTGATTGTCGATGTCCGCCGGAACGGAGGGGGCAACAGCAACAACGGACGGGATCTTTGCCGCTACCTGATACGCAAGGAGCAGCCCCATTGCCTCGACTTCATTTCGATGGTCCCGATGGAAGAGGCTTACCAGGGAAAGATTATCCTGCTGGCAAGCACCCTTACACTTTCCGCTGCCGAAAGTTTCGTCGTCGACATGAAAGAAAGCGGCAATGCGGTCCTGATCGGCGAACCGACAGGCGGCGACACGGGCAATCACCCCCGGACATTCAAAACTTCGCACGGAACCAGCTTCCGCATCCCGACCAATCCTCCCGCCCTCTCCCCGAAAGGCTTCCCGCTCGAAGGAATAGGGATCGCTCCCGACTACCTCGTCAGACAGACAGTTTCGGACTTTATGGAGGGAAGGGACACGCAGTTGGAGTTTGCGTTGCGATATATACAAGATTACGCCGATAAATAGGAGTAACGCCTCCAGGCTTACAGCTTCTCCGGCATATACTTCCAGAACCGGACAGGCAGGTGCTGGCGGTGCAGTTTGGGGTTGAGGCGTTCTTTGATGGCGATGGACTTGAAGTAGGTTTTCCACATCTGCTGGAAAAGTTTCTCGTCGGCATCCATCAGTTCCTCGCTGAGAAGGCCGGAAAGCAGGTGGGCTTCCTTCTCTTCGAAACGGACTTCGGTGGTTTCTTTCAGGTCATAATAGTAACCGTACTCGCGTTTCAGGTCATAGAGCAACCAGCACTGGTCGGCAAAGCGGTCTTTCAAGTGCGGCAATGTGAGAGGAAGCACGTTATATATCGGTTTGACGGCGGCAAAGAAAGTACCGTCCGCCGCTTTCTGGAAACGGAGGAACTGGATGACACGCAGGCGCTCATTCGTCACTTTCTTCCATATTTTGGAGACTTCGAGGACATCGGGATCGCCGAAGTTCAGCTCGATCGTACGCGGGGCATCGATCGCCTTGCGGATATACCGGAAAAGCAGCACGTCCACTTCCGGCAATTCAGACAGCCAGGTAACGGTAATCACAGACAAAGCCGTAGCGGAAAGTTTCTTCTGCAATCCTTTCCAGACACGGTCCGCCTTGGCATCGTCCGTACAAATCGTTACCGCCTCATCGTAAAACAAGGGAAAAGGTTCTCCCTCCGCCAACAGCAAATCCGGGAAACTGCGACGGGAATAGGCGTCAAAGACGGCAGTCAGCAGACCTTCAAAGGTCTTATCGTACACGAAAACAGTCATGATTCTTCCCGGAATTGAAGGATAAGCTGGCGATCGTCCGTCTTCTTCCGCCCCGCTTTCCGCGTGAGGATCTGACGGACAGCCTCAGGCGAGACTTCGTTGATCGTGCGGACAGGCAGCTCATGGCAGGTAATAAAATACTGGGCTTTCTTCATCACGACACCGATCTTCTTCAACTGCTCCGTCCCCAGACGGGAGTAACGGCGGGAGACGACGATCAGCTTCGCCGACTTCACACCGATGCCGGGCACGCGAAGGAGCATCTCGTAATCCGCCTTATTGATGTCGACGGGGAACTGCTCCGGATGGCGCAACGCCCAACCGAGCTTCGGGTCGACATCAAGGTCCAGGTCGGGATAGGCATCGTTCACGATCTCGTCCACTTTGAACTGGTAGAAACGCAGGAGCCAGTCCGCCTGATACAGGCGGTTCTCCCGTACCAACGGCGGTTGCTTCAATGCCGGCAGCCGGTTATCGTATTCATTGACAGGGATGAAACCGGAATAGTAGACACGTTTCATCGTCGGACGCCGGTAGAGGGCGGACGAGAGGTAAAGGATATCTTTGTCCGAATCGGGCGTCGCCCCGACAATCATCTGCGTGCTCTGTCCGGCAGGGACAAAACGCGGGGCATGGCGGAAACGTTTCCGCTCTTCGGCACTCTGCAAAACACCTTGCTGGATGTAGCGCATCGGCTGAAAGACACTCTGGAAATCCTTTTCGGGAGCCAACAGCTGGAGGCTCTTCTCGTTCGGGATCTCGATGTTCACACTCATACGGTCGGCATACAGCCCGGCTTCGTTCACCAGTTCCTGGCTGGCGCCGGGAATACTTTTCAGGTGGATATAGCCGTTAAACCGGTAGACGGTCCGGAGGTCTTTTACCACCCTGACGAGGCGCTCCATCGTGTAATCGGCATTGCGCACGACACCGGAGCTCAGGAAAAGCCCTTCGATATAGTTCCGGCGGTAAAACTCGATCGTGAGGTTCACCAGCTCCGTCACCGTCAAAGTGGCACGGGGGATATCGTTGCTGCGGCGATTGATGCAGTAGGCGCAATCGAACATGCAGTAATTTGTCAGCATGATCTTCAGCAAAGAGATGCAACGGCCGTCCTCGGCAAAGCTATGGCAAATGCCCCACCCTGCCGCACTTCCGATCCCGCCGCTCTGATTCTTTCGCGACGTTCCGCTGGAAGCACAGGAGACATCGTACTTGGCCGATTCAGCCAGCACCTTCAGTTTATCGAGCACTTTTTCGTCCATAATTGTTACCGGGATTACCTGACAAAAATAAGAATAATCTTTTAAGTCAAGAAGAAATATTTGAATGATACCAACTGTTATCAACCAAAACCGGCTTTCTACAATCCCCAACAAAGCCGCCAGGCTCTACCTCCGGCCTCAGTTAGTGAGCGTAAAGCGCAGATACGTCTCCTACCATTTTAGCAGGATCAACCCACTCGTCGAACTCCTCCGCAGTCAGCAACCCTAATTCGACAGCCGCCTCTTTCAGCGTTTTGTTTTCCTTAAAGGCTTTCTGTGCAATAGAAGCCGCCTTATAATAACCGATCTTCGGATTCAGAGCCGTGACAAGCATCAGCGAATCATCCAGATGTTTCTTGATATTCTCCTTTACCGGTTCGATACCGACGGCGCAACGGTCGTTGAAGTTCAAACAACCTTCGCCGATCAGACGGGCACTATGCAGGAAGTTATAGATAATCATCGGCTTGAACACATTCAGCTCGAACTGCCCGTTTGCACCCCCGACCGAGATCGCCACGTCATTTCCCATCACCTGGGCGGCAATCATCGTCAAGGCTTCGCACTGCGTCGGGTTAACCTTCCCCGGCATAATGGAAGACCCCGGCTCGTTCTCCGGCAGATGGATCTCACCGATGCCTGCACGCGGGCCGGAGCTCAACATACGGATATCATTTGCGATCTTCATCAGGCTGACGGCGACCAACTTCAAAGCGCCATGCGCTTCTACAATAGCATCGTGCGTGGCAAGCGCTTCGAACTTATTCGGAGCCTGGACGAAAGGCTGATCCGTCATCTCCGAAACACGTTTCGACACACATTCGTCAAAGTTGGGCGGCGTGTTGATACCCGTTCCGACTGCCGTTCCACCGATCGCCAGTTCGGCAAGATGCGGCAAGGCGTTCTTTATCGCCCGGATTCCATGCTCCAACTGGGAGGCATAGCCACTGAACTCCTGCCCCAACGTCAGCGGGGTGGCATCCATAAAGTGCGTACGCCCGATCTTGACGATCGGCATGAAGTCGCGACTTTTCTTCTGAAGCGTCTTAAGCAGCTTCTCGAGACCGGGAAGGGTAACCTCCTTCACCATGATATAGGCTGCGATATGCATAGCTGTCGGGAAGGTATCGTTGGAGGATTGTGACTTGTTCACATCGTCGTTCGGCGACAACACCTTCTCTTTATCCGTCAGCTTACCGCCGTTCAGGACTTGGGCCCGGTTGGCGATGACTTCATTCACATTCATATTGGTCTGCGTGCCGCTTCCGGTCTGCCAGACCACCAACGGAAACTGGTCGTCGAGCTTGCCCGCCAGTATCTCGTCACAGACGCGCCCGATCAGGTCGCATTTCTCTGCCGATAAGACACCCGCCTCCTTATTTGCCACCGCTGCCGCCTTTTTCAGATAGGCAAACCCGCGTATCACCTCTTTCGGCATACGGTTAATATCCCGGGCAATCTTGAAATTGTCCACGCTGCGTTGTGTCTGTGCACCATAATAGGCATCGATGGGGACTTTTACCTCCCCCATCGTGTCTTTTTCTATCCGATATTCCATAAAAAGCAAATTTTAAATGTCTTCTTTATATAAAACCGGGCTAAGATTGAATTGTTTATACCGTTTCCTCATATACAAATAAGAAAGGAGGAAGAGTAGCAGCACATATACATGGTCCGCCGTCCAGAAAACAGCTAACGGTACCTCCGGGAAAGAAGACAGCAGAAGGAGATACACGACATATCCTGCAACCGTCACCAGTTGGAAAGCAAAAGCCGTCCGTGTATGCCCGGTCCCGATCACCGCGTTGCAATAGACATAGCCGGAAATCGCCACGAAATAGTTTGTCAGCATCACCAAATAAGGCCAGAATGCACCGGCAATAAGCGACGCTTCATTCGTATAAACCCGCAACACGGCTGCCGGGAAAAGCAGCGCCAGCAACACAAGCGGCGCCCCGATCCCGTAGCTCAACCCCATCACTTTCCGGCAAAGCGGCATTACCTGCCCCGGCTTTCCACTGCCGATCAGGTTGCTGACCAGCGCACTCGTTGTCGTCGCAAACGAATTCATGATGACAAAGAATAGTGTAAAGACATTCCGTATGATATTGGCAATCGCCAGCCGGCTTTCCCCTAAATGCTCGATCACCACAAAGAAATAAAACCAGGGAATCACACAAACAAACGAGCGTATCATCGTCCATACCGACAGACGGCATAGCTGCCCCAACACCCCCCAGTTGAATGACGGCCTCAACCCGAACCGCTCCCAGTCCACCTTCTTCCATACGTAAAAGATAAAGAACAGCAGCGAGAAGCCTTCCGCCAGCGAAGAGGCGATCGCCGCCCCCGAAATCCCCAGTACGGGGAATCCAAAGCGTCCGAATATCAGGGCGTAATTCAGCACGACATTCACCAGTGCCATCAGTACCGAGTTTACAATCAGAATCTTTGTCTTCGTTATCCCGACAAAGAAAGAGCGGAATGCCAATACAGGAAAGGCAAAGAACAACCCGAAGTTGCGCCAACTCACATAGTCGGCCACCGCCTGCCAGACCGCATCGGAAGCAATCATCCGCCGAAGGAGAAACGGGGATAACAGCCCGGACAGCAGGCACAATGCCAAAGCCAGAACCAACAGGAAATACTGTCCCTGCCAGAACACCTCGCCCGTTTCGGCCAACCGCCCTTCCCCGTTCTTCCGGGCCACCAAGACCTGTATTCCCAACCCGAATCCAAAACCCAGCATATAGATTGCCAGATAATACATACACGCCAGTGCCGAAGCGCCCAGCTCCACTTCGCCGACACGTCCCAGAAACACGGCATCCGTCATATTGATCAATTGTTCCATCAGAAGGCTCATCATCACCGGATAGTTGATAAGCCAGATTTGTTTATAAGTAAAGTTCATAGTCCAACTTAAAGTATACGCCAAGACACACCTCCTCCGAGGAAGGCATCCCGGCTGATGAATAAAATAAATGTATAGTAAATCGTACCCTGTATTGATATGTATAGGATAGCGTAGAGCAGGCCGGAAGTATTTCAGCCTGCCATGTCAGTGTAGAGACGCTATATACAGAGTTGGTGTTTCATAAGTTGAACATCTTGTTTGAATGGATCACGGGGCAAATGTATAACTTTTCCCCGGAAGATGCACTTCCGGGGACATAATTATTCCGGTCGATACTTTTCCGCCCATTCCAGTACGGTCGGACTTTTCACATCCACCCCGAACTCCTGTGCTTTCATTTTAAATTCATTGATCAGGTGGGACTGATCGGAATACCCGCATTCGTAAGCCAAGCGCGAGAATAAGATGCCCGGTGACGCCTGCAGGACGGAAAGGACATGCTGGAAACGGATAATCCTGAGCCTCCCCATCAGCCGGATATCGGAATAACCGACCGACTGCCCGCAAAGCAAAGCGCAATCCTGCACCCGCTCCGACTCTCCCGAAGAAGAAAGGACTACTGGACCGGAATACAAATTTCCGTCAACAGTTCTTCCGGCTTCGTAACGCAGGGATCGTTCAGATAGCGTTCGTAGCTCGGCTCGTCGCGGAGCGTACAGCCCATCTCCGGCAGTTTCTTTGCATAGATCGTATCGTAAACAGCCTGCAAATATTCGTACGATCCTTCATAAATAAAGGAAGCATAGCGTCCGGCAGGGATCTGCTTCGCTCCGATCTCTCCTTTCGGCTGGACCGGCTCGGGCATTATCATGCAGACATCCGTACGGAGTTTATCTTCGGAGGTCACCTTCGGATCGTCGTGGTAGATACAAAGCGGACAGGGATCCGTCACCGGCAGGTTCTGTTCGCGGGCAAACGTAAGCAGCCGCACCCAGGTTCCGCCATAATCGTTCAACTGGTAGTTTCCCATCAGGCGGATGTAGATCACATTGCGGACGGGGATTTCTTTAATCTCGGACTCCAACTGCAAGTCGGGCCATATCTTTTCTGGTCTCATAATCGTGTACTCTTTATTGTTTCTGTATTCGTTTGGTGAAATAGAATAGAATTGCCTGAACGCCTTCGACAGCGAAGAGGGTGCACCATACCCGATGCGGTAGGCGATATCCCCGACGGACATATCCGTGTAGCGGAGCAGGTGAGCTGCAGTCTCGATCCGTTTCCGCACAATGAACGCCCCCAGCGGCTCCCCTAAGAACGCACTCATCACCCGGTGAAAATGACAGGTGGACAAATGCGACATTTCAGCCAGCAGGTTCAGGTCGATATCATCTCCCAGATGGTTATTAATATACTCGATCACCAGGTTAACCCGTTTCAGATACTCCTCTCTTGTCGTTGTTCGTTGTTGCATATTCTTTTTCTGTTTTTACTTCGCAAAGGTAACGACCTTCCCGGCCGTCCACTTTTCCAATCTTGCTAACTTATCAATAATTACGAAAAGATAACCACCCTTTCCGGCCAAGAATAATAGCTTTGCAACCGGAATCGATCCATATCTTTATGATTTACGCACAACTAAACAACTGTTCCCTAAGACGAGGCTCGGGTAAGAGCTAAGACGACACTCGGGTAAGACCTAAGACAAGTCAGAGTATAGAAGAGAGCCACTCCCGTACCGCACCGACAAGTACCTCGTTCTCGGCTGCTGTCTGTGCCGATATACGGATATAGGTATCGTCTAAGCTGCGGAAGTTGGAGGCATCGCGGATCAGGAGGCCGTGATTGTCCCACAAATACTGCTTCAACGCCGCGGCCGTTCCCTTTTTCAGGCGGACCAGGAAGAAGGTCACGGATGTCGGCAAGGCTTCCAGGCCGCCCAATTCGTTCAGCCGGTCGATCAGTTCGGCCGTCTCGCGCTGCCACTCGCGGATGGGCAGGATATATTGCTCCGGATGCGTCAGAATGTATTTGCCGGCCTCCACAGCGATTGCATTGACAGACCAGGGGATGATATACCGGTTTATTTCTTCCACCTTCTCCGGGGAGGCGATCAGGTAACCGATGCGGAGTCCGGGGATATTATGCGCTTTCGAGATCGATTGTATCAGGATCAGGTTCGGATGGTCGTGGACGTCCGAAGGCCTCAGCAACTCTTCCGTCGTGAAGGCGACGTATGCCTGGTCGATGATAAAGACTGTTTGCGGGTTTGCTTCGATCAATGCCAACAGTTCCGCCCGGCGGATCAGCTTGCCGTCCGGGTTGTTCGGGTTGCAGATCCAGCAGAAGTCCTGTCCTTCGAGCGAAAGGCCGGACAGGTCGCACGAAGTGGGAAAGAAACTGACCTCGTGCCCGTGCAGGCGGCACGCATCTTCATATTCGGCAAAAGAAGGGACGGCGATAGCGGATTTCGCTCCTTTCCAGGTTTGCGCCAGCAGATAGAAAGCCGTGATGGAGCCGTTCGTAACCACTATATTTTCCTCTTCCACCTCATAGCAGCGGGCAAGTAATCTTTTCAGAGAAGAAGCATCCGGTTCCGGATAACGCGTGAGTTCATAAAACTGCCCGTACAGGTGTTCCCTGAGTGTGCAAAGGTCGGCCCCATGCCATACATTCGAACTGAAATTGATCTTTACTTCTTTCTGCGAATTATAGTGATCGTCACCGTGTCCGAATAACATCTTTTTGAGAATTATGATTTATGAATTATGATTTATTTAATTGCTTTATAGATGGCGTCTTGGATACGTGTGCGGATATCCAGCGAACCGAGTTTGTTGTTAGCCCGCGTCGGGTTCACACGGTTGGACAGGAAGATATAGAGCAGGTTGTTATCCGGATCCACCCAGAAGCAAGTGCCTGTAAAACCGGTATGCCCATAGACGGAGGCAGGAGCCAACGTGCCGCAGGGAGAACTTTTGCCCCCGCCGACTACCGGCTTGTCGAACCCCAGGCCGCGACGGCAGGTCGGGCTTTTACTTTGGGTGAAGAGACGGCCGGTTTCTTTGGAGAGGTATTCTTCGCCCCCATAACTTCCCAGGTTCAGGTAGAGTTGCAATACTTTCGCCAGGTCGCCCGCATTGGAGAAAAGCCCGGCATTGCCCGAAACGCCCCCCTGGAAGGCAGCCGCCTCGTCGTGCACATAGCCGCGAAGCAGCTGGCGGCGGACAAATTGGTCGTCCTCGGTCGGGACAATCTGCATCGTGTCGAGAATATGCAACGGGTTGTAGGTCGTATGCCAGGCACCGAGTTTACGGAAGAATGTGTCGCGCAGGAGGCGGTCCATCGGTTGCTGCATCTGCTTCTCGACCATCATCTTCAACAGGATGAAATTGATGCAACTGTATTTGTATTTGCCCCGTACGCCGAGGCGTGAATCTTTGATTTCCCGGATAATGGTGTCTTTGAAAGAATCGTGCAGATACATATTGCGGGCCACTTCCGTGGTAAAGCCCGGTTTCCTGTTAAAGGAAACTAAGCCGGGCAGGAAAGAGAAGTCGTTGCGCACGTAAGTCCGGGCATCGAAACGGATCGGATGCGCCTGGTTCTTCGCGCTGCTGTAGAGGCTGCCTTTATAGCTGTCCTTGTCGATCGCGTTCAGGTAGAAGTTAATGGTCGGCGTCAGACCGGACTGATGATAGAGCAGGTCTTTGACGATCAGGTTCTTCTTGTCCGAATCCTTCAGTTCGGGGACAAAATCGGAAATCTTGCTGTTCAGCATGAACTTCTTGTCGTCATAGGCTTTCATCACGGCGAGCAACGTACCTGCCGCTTTGGAGGCGGAAGCCAGATCGTAGACGGAGTTCCCGTCAACCGCCTGTTTCCGGTCGTAACCGAAATAGCCGAACGATTTGTCGTAGATAATCATCCCGTCTTTGGCGACCAACACCTGGCAACCGGGGAAAGCCTTTTGCTCCAGCCCCTCTTCAACAATCGAAGCGATCACGTCCAGGCGTTCTGGATTCGCGCCGACCTCCTCCGGCTCGTGATAACCGAGGCGTGTCTTTTCGGTAAACACCCCCGTCCCGGCGGTATAAAGGCCGGGGATGGAGACCGGGAGCTTCCCTTTGGCGGCAATCCCACCGAAGATGGCTTGGGCGGCATATTCCTGGGCAAGCGGCGTCCCTTCGTAAGCCATCACTACCGCCTTTGCTTTCAGAATGGAAGGTTTATATTCCTTACAGAAATAGGGCAAGGTGAAAAAAGCATAGATCACTTCTTTCCGGTCTGCCAACTGGCGCAGGGCCAGGCTCTCCGGGATGCGGACGGTATGCACGCCGCAAATGATCACATCGTATTTCTCCAGTTTCTTATATACACTCTGCACCTGTGCGGCCGTCGCGTTGCGGCTGATGCTGAAACAGGAGACTGAGTCATAGCGGCCCAGCATCTCCTGAAACGCGTTCCCGACTCCGTCGCCGATAGACAGGGCGGCAATCTTTTTCTTATCCAGTTGTTTCAGGGGGATGATATCGCCCTCATTCTTCAAAAGGGTGATGGCTTCGGCGTTCAACTTGGCAGCCAACCATGCTGCATGAGGAGAGTTGAGCCGTCCGGACAAGCCTTTCGTATCGACCGGGCGGTAGTCGTTCAGTCCGGCGATGTATTTATATTGCAGGATCTTGATGACCTTTGCTTCTATCTCTTCCGTATCCAAAATACCTTCTTCAAGCGCTTCCTTCACAGCGGCGAAGTCATTGATCGGGGCTACCGGCGCCAGCAGGATATCGTTACCGGCCAACAACGCCTTGACAGAAGGATTGTCGGACTTACGGGTAGTAGCGCCTTTCATAGCCAGGGCATCAGTGAAGCATAAGCCCTCGAAGCCCAGCTCCTTTTGCAACAGACCAGTGACAACGGCATGAGACATGGATACAGGCTTATTACGTGCCTTGTCCAAGGCCGGTACATAGAGATGCCCGGTCATCATGCCGGCATAGCCATCATAGATGTAGCGTCTGAAAGGCAATAGCTCCACACTGTCTAAACGCGCCCGGTCGTGATGGACGGCGGGCAACGTGTAGTGAGAGTCTTCGTCGGTATCGCCATGTCCGGGAAAATGCTTGGCGACGGACAGGATGCCTTGCCCTTCCAGCCCGCGGGCATAGGCCAGGCCCTTGTCGGCTACTGCCTGCGGGTTCTCGCCGAAAGAGCGGAGTCCGATCACGGGGTTATCGGTGTTGCTGTTCACATCCATATCCGGGGCGAAATTGATGTGGATGCCCATCTCCTTGCACTGGCGGGCGACCTCCTTGCCGTATTCGGTTATCAGCTTGTCGTTTTCGATGGCTCCCAACATCATGTTCTTCGGAAAACGGGTTGTGCCGGAGAGACGCATCGAAAGTCCCCATTCGCCATCCAGCGAGACGAGCATCGGGATGCGGGAAGCCTTTTGCAGGCGGTTCGTCACTTCGGCCTGTGTCACCGGATCGCCTTTATGGAAAAGGATGCCGCCGATCTTTATCTCATTGACATAGCGCATCAGGCGTTGCATATTGCGCGTATCGGACTTCGGGTTGGCGATCACCATAAAGAGTTGCCCGATACGTTCGTCGTAGCTCATCGAATCAAAAACGGAGTCTACCCAATGGTTCATCTTTGCTTTGTCCGCTGCCCTGTAAAGATTAGGCGTCGTCTGTGCAACAGCGGAAAGAACGGTAACACAACTAAATAAAAAGATATATATTTTCTTCATCTGAACTTCTTTCTTCGTCAAAATTGAATGAATCCTAACAATATTGCCGTTCAAATGTAAGAAAATTACCCTGATATTACCTACCTTTGAGGTGTTTACTAACTAATTTTTTATTTAAATCCTAAGGAACCATGCAAAGAAGACACTTTATGAAGCTGACAGGTATGTTGGCTACACTCCCGGCAATCAGCGGAATAGCTGCTACCTCAGAAAAGACTGCTTCACCCAAGAAGCAAATATACGAATGGCGCATTTACACGCTGGAAAGCGGAGGCGACGGATTGGACACATTCTTCAGCGACACACTGATCCCGGCTTATAACCGGAAAGGCATCAAGGCCGGCGCTTTCGTCCCCTACAAAAAAGAAGAAAAAGAACGGCGCCTGCTGCTGTTCGTCTACCCAGACATCACCTCTTATTATAAGGTAAAACGTGAGATATGGAAAGACACCGCATTCCGGAAAGCGGCACAGCCTTACTTCGACAAGACGGCCTCCGCCCCTGCTTATTTCAACTTCGAGAGTTTCCTTTGTGAAGCGTTCGACAAGGTCCCTTCCCTGTTGACGCCGGATAAGAACCGGACGCTGTTTGAACTGCGCACGTACCACAGCCCCAACGAAGAGGCGAACCAACGGAAGGTGGCGATGTTCAATAAAGACGAGATCGATGTGTTCGACAAAGTCGGTATCAACTCCGTCTGCTACGGGGAAGTGCTGGCAGGCCCGATTATGCCGGCGGTGATGTACCTCACGTGGTACAAGGACGAGCCGACACGCAATGCCGCCTGGGATAAATTCCGCACGCATCCCGACTGGCAACGGATCAAGAACCTTCCCGAATATGCCAATACGGCCACCCGTAACACCAGCTTGTTCCTCTCGCCTCTGCCCTATTCGCAGATATAACACGCTTTATCATTCTCCATAATACAGTCATACCACCATGAAACAAATAGTACCCATCTTATTCCTTTTCGCCTGTAGCCTGCTGGGTCTGCACGCCCAGGAAGCCGGCGAAGCGAACTACGACGAAAGCAAAATACCGCCTTACACCTTGCCTGCCCTGTTGGAAACGGCAAACGGGCAGAAGGTCACGACCGTGCAGCAATGGGAACAAAACAGACGCCCGGAACTGTTGTCCATCTTTGCCGGACAGGTATATGGGAAGCTCCCGGCGGATAAAGTGGACGTGTCCTACAAGAAACTGGACGACAACCACAGCGCCCTCGACGGCAGTGCCACCCGCAAGCAGATCGACATCACGTTCACCCGCAACGGCGTCGAACGGAAAGCCTTGCTGCTGATGTATCTCCCGAACCATATCAAAACCAAAGTGCCGGTATTCCTGCACTTCAACTTCCAGGGGAACCAGACTGTTTCGGCTGATCCGGACATCATCCCGTCACAATATTCCGATCTGCCGCGCGGCAACCAGGCATCCCGCTGGCCGTTAGAAAAGATCATCGATGCCGGTTACGGTCTTGCCACCGTCCACTACTTCGACTTCTTCCCCGACAGCAAAGACAGATATGCCGAAAGCATCCTCGCCCTCTTCGGTTATCCATCGGAAGGCGATATTCCGGCAGATGGCGGACAAGCGATCGCCGCCTGGGCCTGGGGCTACAGCCGTGTCCTGGATTACCTCGAAACAGACCGGCAGGTGGATGCCTCCAAGATCATCCTGATGGGGCACTCTCGCCTGGGCAAAACCTCCCTCTGGGCAGGAGCGACAGATCCGCGTTTCGCCATCGTCATCTCCAACGAATCCGGTTGCGGCGGTGCAGCCTTGTCCCGGCGGCAGGTAGGCGAAACGGTCAACCGGATCAACAACGTTTTCCCCCACTGGTTCTGCAAGAACTTCCGCCGGTACAACAAGAAGGAAAACGAATTGCCGGTCGACCAGCATGAACTGCTGGCCCTCATCGCTCCCCGTCCCCTTTATGTGGCAAGCGCCGAAGAAGACCGTTGGTCCGACCCGAAAGGGGAGTTCCTTTCGGCGGCCTATGCTGGTGAAGTTTATAAGCTCTACGGAATGAAGGGATTGGAAACGACCACGATGCCGACGGTCAATACGCCGGTCGTCAACCGCATCGCCTACCACAACCGTACAGGGGTGCACGATGTGACGGATTTCGACTGGGAGAACTACATCCGCTTTGCCGATAAGTGGCTGAAGTAAAATTTAATTCAAGTTCCCGCTTGCGTATCAAATAATTATTTCGTTACTTTGCATCCGCTTTGCGTAATCTCTGTCGGGACAAGTAGCCCGTTACATTGCGTTTCATTAAAAATTATAACTAAAAAGCTATAAAACAATGGATTTAATTAAAGTTGTAGAAGAAGCGTTTGCTACGAAGAAGGAATTTCCTGCATTCAAGAGTGGTGACACTATTACAGTAGCTTACCGTATCAAAGAAGGTAACAAAGAACGTATCCAGCAGTACAGAGGTGTCGTAATCCGCATCTCCGGTCATGGCGACAAAAAACGCTTCACAGTGCGTAAGATGTCTGAGAACGTAGGTGTAGAACGTATTTTCCCGATCGAATCTCCGTTCATCGAAAGCATCACTGTAAACAAATTCGGTAAAGTACGTCGTGCTAAATTGTATTACCTGCGCGCTCTTACCGGTAAGAAAGCAAGAATCAAAGAAAGAAGAGTGTAATCTCTGTGGTTCTATTGCCATACAAAAAAGCCGTCCGATTTATTTCGGGCGGCTTTTTTGTTTGATGCGCATCGGTTTATGATGGCAAGCCGGCTATTTCAAAGTTGCGATAATAACCAGCGGGTTCCGGTCGTTTGCCTGCTGACGCCAGCCGACTAAGGCTTTGCCATCTTCAGACATTGCCTTCGGGAAGAAATAGTTGCCCGATGCTCCTTTGATGAAGTCGGGCATCGGATCGCCATCTTCACCCAACACTTTCAGATCCTCGTCCGAATACTTCAGCATTAAGCTACACGCGGCGCCATCCCGGAGATCATACAAGTTTGTGCCGTACATCATCCGTTGCTTGCCCATATCCGTAAAAACGGTCGTAAAGACAAGATAACGCTCTCCCTGTCCCAAAAAAGCGACCAACGGCATTTCGGTAAAGAGCATATTCTGAAGTTCCTCCATCGAATTATAGGTGTAGCGAAGGGATTCTTTGGACACCCATTTGCCGAAATCGATCCGGTAAAGCGGACTCATCCGATAGCTCTCGCCATCGACCCGGTAGATCGTATCACAAAGTAGTTTTTTGAATAGCAATCCGCCATCTGCCTGAAAGAACTTCCCTTCGCCGGGAGCATACCAGGAAGCTTTCGGTTCATATTGCTCCATGTACGGGACGGTAGCCTGCACACCTTCCTTATCGAAGAACTCCAGGCAAACCTTTTCCGTTCCCTTGAAATTGGATTTGAAGCCCACAAAACGGCTTCCGTCCAACGGGTAGAAATCGAAATAGAAATCGGACGGCGACTTTATTGTCTGCAAGCGTTTTCCTTCAAGCGAAAAGACTTTGAGCGTTCCGGCAAAGTCAAGCGTGTAGACCTTATCGTCTTTTACCTGCAAGACATTCGCACCTTTATAGACTTCGTCCGGCCCTTCACCCGTACGATAGACGCGGTTCAGGAATTTGCCGGAACGGTCGAACAGCAGTCCGTCCACCAGCAAATACTTGTCGAACACATGTAGCTTGTAAATAGCAGGAATTAACAAGGAGTCGGAAGTTTCCAACTGGACGATCTCTACCGAAGAAGCAATATTCCGAAGCGGACATTCGACAGGTTCTTCCATTTGCTGTCCGATGCCGATAACCCGGACATCGTCCATGCGGTCTGTTTTACTTGTGCAGGAGACTCCCATACAAAGGCATAAAGCGAACCAAAAAGCGTGTACTTTCATAACATAATAAGTTTGTGTTTATCAATCATGTCACAAAAGTACGGGAAGAAACGCGAGCATCTTTCCAATCCGCCTTGACAAACGCTTTTCAGGAACAGGCTTACTTTCAACAAATTATCATCGAAGGAAAGCCCATAAACCGGACAACGTATCAAAAGTCTTGCAGGAATGTATCCAGATTTACGTCCGCTTCGAGCCCGATCCGCTTCTTGATCCGGTTCTTCGACTTGGTGATAGCAGCCGGAGTATTATTGAAGATAATGCTCAATTCACGGTTGGTCAATCCCGCTTTCAGTAGGCAACAGGTTTCTATATCATGCTTCGTCAGTCCGGTATATGTTTCCCGTAAGCGGGAGGCAAAACCGTGGTATAAATTGTCCGTAACACGACAAAGGTGCGCATATTCCTTTTCACCGATAAAGACATATGCCGGTTCCGCTTTGAGTTTCACAAAGAGATTATATCCCTCATCGGAAACGAAAAGACCGGGCTTATCCAGATGCCGGCGCAACTCTTCATTCTTCTTTTCAAGCCGGCTAATCTGCTGTTCCAGTTCGGCAGAAGAACTGCTTTCTTCCTCTTGTTCGCGACGATAGCGTTCCAAAGCCTGCTCATTGTCCGACAATTGTTGCCTGATGCGTTCCAAAGCCTCTTCATTCTTTTTATACCGGAAAAAACAGTAACCGCCGATCAGCAATAGCAGAAACAGGCCCGGCACAAACTTCCCTATCCTGGAAACCAACGAAACGGGACGCAACTCTGCCATCGGATCCTCTTTCAGCCTGGCAACCACGAGCACCTGCCGATCCATCCCGACACCCCGGAAAGCGATCAGATAGCGGCCGTCCGCCGACATTTGCTCCGGGAAAAAGTTATCCCAGTTCACAGAAGGAGGCAAATAGCCGGTGGTATCATACAGAAGTTGGCTCTGCCTGCCCATTTCATCCGTCGACATCTTCAATTCAAGGCTATACGTCAGGCCACTTTTCCGGTCATAACAATGCGTGGCATACACTTGCTTTTGCCATTCGTACGAGCTGTAAACGGTAGACACCCAGAAAGTAGAACGATGCTCCCCAAGCAACATGACATAAGGTGTATGGCTAAAAAGCTCCGTCTCCGGCCGCTCCAACGTATAGCGGAGCGAATCAATGGCTCTGAGGGAATCCAGTTCCAACCGGTAAGCCGGACGCAGGTTATAATCAGCCGGCAAGGTTTCATATATCGTGTCATTCAACAATTCCTTAAACAGCAAGGAGCCGGAAGTCCGCACGAACTGCCCGTCCCGCCTGAAGTTGAACCAACCTTTCGGCGTCCCGAATTTCTTGTGATAAGGCAAACGTGAGAGGATCGTACCTGCATTATAAAAGATCATACGCTCCGGTTCGTCTCCCCGGTTGTTCACCCGGTAACCGGCAAAAGTCGAATCGTCAACCACCCCGATCGCATCCAAAGACCCAACCGGTGAAACGAAAGATCCGGCCAGACGTCCTTCCTGGGTATAACTCTTCGTTACACCTGCCCGGTCCGTGATATAAACAAGGCCGGCACGTTCGCTCAGGGCAAAACAATTATCATATTCGTCCGAGGCGCTTCCTTGGCGGGCGATTGTCCGGATCGAATCGCCTCGGCTGTCAAGCAACAAGCAACAGTTTCCTCTCTCGACAACAAAACCGCTGTCGAGCATCACAATCCGGTCACGCCGGAAAGGGAAAGGTATCCTGACAATCTTTACCGTATCGGCAATGCTGCTCAAAAGGACTGCTTTGGGAGAGAGGCTACCGGAGCCGATGTCGACAACCGCAAGCTCATCCCTATGTTTTCCGCACGCAATAAACCCGGCCAACAACAGTATTGCCGTTATTATCTTCATCTTATATAGAATGACTCGAAGCATACTTGTACTTTTTCGAGCATAAAGATATGGAATAATCCTACCCGGGAACCGGCTACACCTAAAAGTATTTATAAAATGTAAAGAACAGGAACAAACCTCCGGCAGGCGTTGTTTGTCTGAAAACTCAAAAATAATGATCCTATGAATTACGGCATTAGCGTTCTGTTCAGGGCAATTCCTTTACTCATGGCCCTGTTTTGCTTCGGTTACGGCTGGTTTGTCACCTCTTATGGGACAGATCCGAACCGGTATGTGGCGGGACCGGTGGTCTTCTCGCTGGGTATGATATGTATCGCTCTCTTCTCGACGGCCGCCACCATCATCCGGCAGATCATCGGGACGTTCGGGCAAGTCAGCAAATACGTGCTGCCGGGAATCGGCTATCTCTCGGCTACATTGGCCGTCATCGGCGGGGTACATATCCTGCATGCTTCGACAGACGCGGCTTCGTTCGTCGCCGGACACGTAGTATGCGGCGTCGGGTTTATCACCGCCTGCGTAGCGACGACTGCCACTTCTTCCACCCGTTTCACCATGATCACAGTGAACGCCAGGAAAAACGACCACGATGTGCCGCCTAAGGCTTTCACCCGCACACAAGGGCTGATGCTGATCGCCATTGCCGTTATCCTTTCGCTGACAACCTGGGTATGGGCGTTCGTCCTATTAGCTAAAAGCGGCTTACATCCGAAATATTTCGTCGCCGGACATGTGATGATCGGGCTTGCCTGCATCTGTACCAGCCTGATCACGCTGGTTGCAACCATTGCCCGCCAGATACGGAACATCTTCTCGCCCACCGAACGCAAGATATGGCCGGTGCTGGTTCTGATCATGGGCAGCCTATGTATTATCTGGGGATTGATCCTGATATTGGGCACAGCCAATATGTCGCTCGGATCGACAGGCTATATCATGATCGGCTTGGGATTGGTCTGCTACAGTATCTCAAGCAAGGTGATCCTGCTCTCGAAGATCTGGCGGCATGAGTTCAAACTCTCCAACCGCATTCCGCTGATTCCGATCTTCACCGCGTTGACTTGCTTATTCCTGTCGGCGTTCCTGTTCGAGATGGGTTCCGTCCACGGGTACTATTTCGTCCCGGCGCGTGTACTGGCGGGACTGGGAGGCATTTGTTTCACACTCTTCTCAATTGTCAGCATTCTGGAGAGCGGTACTTCTTCGCATTAAAACAGGCCGGAGTTTAGCAGAAAGGCCTGTATCTTTTATCTTTTTCTCTTGGTGGCGAACAGTTGTCCGCCACCAAGAGAAAAACCGTCCGCCGCCAAGCGGACAACGAATGGATTGTAAAGAAAGTACTAATGCGATAAGAAGAAAGAGCTAACGGATCCAAGCAAATCTTATAATTTGACCTTATAGAAGAGTTCGCTCAATGTGTAGGTGACAGTGAAACCTGTTATCCCCCGTTTCAGCATTTTGCCGTCCAGGTTGACACGGTCGTAGTAGAAAGCCGTATGGAGCCGCCCGTTCATCAACGGGAAGCCCAAGCCGGCACTGACACGCCATGATAAGCCGGATTGCCCTCTCACCTGCATATAGTAGGGTGAAGACAGGCCCAAACCCATCTTATAATCCATCCGTTTCCAAATGCTCGAAGAGCCGTAACCATCCGGAAAATAACAAAGCCCGGCACGCAGCACGTGCGAATCGTGAAACGTGACGCGGCTGTCCGACGAGGTGAGCGAACTATACTGGCGAAACATATAGTCGAGCGCATACGTCATCCGTTTATATTCCACCGAAACACCGCCTCCGACGTATTGCGGCAAGGTCTGGCTGACACGCTTCATATTGGTGGAATTGCTGCTCGAGTTTTCTACCAGCGTCTTTGTCTTCTCCATCCGTATCGTCTGCGGAAGGCCGTAGACCGCACCCAGCGTCAGGTTCAGTTCACGCCCCAGGCGGCGGGAATACTGCGCACCGAAGTCAACCAGGAAAGCCTGCCCGAACAGCTTCTGCGAAACAGACATCGTGCTCTGCGTCTCCGACTGCGTCATATTGCCGAAGAGGTAGTTCAGGTTAACGCCGACCGACAAGGAGGGTGATATCCGGAAAGCATTCGAGAGATAGACTTTCGACAATCCCCCGTCGCCGGAAAAGGTGCTCGTATAATAAGAGCCGGGAGAACCTTCCAGCTCTTGTGTGCTCTGGAAATAATAACCGACCGAACTATAGGGCGTCAACCCCGCTGCCATATACCAGCGAGGCATGATGCGGCCTGCCAGCGCAAAACGTGAGAAGTTGCCCGTAAAGGCTTGGTTATTGTCCCCCTTCGACTGGTAAGACTCCCATTTGGCAAAGGCCGAGGCTTCGGCAAACAGACGGCAACTATCGAGGCCGGTCAACCCGGCCGGATTATCCGTATTGACAAACATCTTCCCGCGCATACCGATCGATACGCCTCCCATAGCCGTATTGGAACCGGACAGGCCGGTCATAATCTCTCCCACCCCGAACATGGAATAGGGCGAGGAGGTCATCACATTCTGGCCCGTCACAGGCAGGGAAAACAACAGGCAAAGCAACCATCCGTATTTAGTAGCTTTCATATATTTTATAAGTTAGTTGTAAGACAATGGGTGACTTCCCCTGCTGATCGCTGAAAGTAAGGTTGCGGAACGTCTGTGTATAATCGTCTTCGTTGAAAACAAGCCTCAGGCTGTGCTTATACATCCCGAAAGCGCCCAACTCTTCTTGCAGGAAGGTGCTGATGTCGAAATAGTAATAGGTGTTCTCTCGGAAACTCTCATCCTTGACCAGCGTCCCGCTCTGCACCTCGGAGCCCAGATAATCGGTAACGGCATCCGTCACCACATTGTTCTCGTCGATAATATAAAGGTAGATACTGTCCGGCAACGCATTAAACTCCGACCAGGAGCCGACCTCCGGGTAGATCTTCAGATAGCCCGACTCGATGGAAACTCGTTCGCCCTGTTGCAAGATCTCGTTCAGATGCGGGAAACCAAGAAGGCTGTACCAGCCGATCCCGCCGAACAGTACGCCCCGGTTGTTCAATTCGCCGGAAGACACCTCGATCTTTTTCGACGGAAGCCCCTCCATATCGGTCCCCGCCCGGTCATGGTCGACATGATAGAACTGCTTTTCCGTATTGGGGCTGATCACACACTCCGCCTCTTCGGCTATCGCGTCTTCTATACGATAGTAGAGGATCATGGCGGAAGCCGTATCGCCAACACTGAACGACACGACGTTCCGGCAAACGTCGGGGTCGGGAACCACGACAAGGCCTTTAAAATAGTCCTCGAACCGTTCGCTCGACACCTGGTCGTTCCGGCTGTGCAGGCGTGTGAGCATATCCTCGCCCAGTTCGTCCGGCAGGCGGATCTCCAGCCGTTCCGTGTTGCCCGGTTTAGGGCGGAACGTACAGGTGGCGACCGGCTCCGGGTCATAGCCAAAGGAAGAGTTGTTGTACAGGTAGCCGTTGTCGTTCAGGAATATCTTTTCCTGCAGGCGATGGATGGAAAGGCGCATCTCCTGCAGGGTGTCGCCGAGCGAGTAGCCGCCATAGGACAGGGCAAGAACCAGGGAATCCAGCTTCACTACCTCGTCCGCATCCGTCGTGTAGGAAGGGGCCGAATAAGGAATATAAGCACTGGCGGAAACAGTTCCCCATATCGGATGGGTGTATTTGCCGACTAAGGCGAGCCCCTGCCCGGTTGTTTCCAACGAATCGATAACGGTCGAAGCCACCGTCACCGTGCAACTGTCGACCGTTATATTACGAAAAGCACTGTCGACCAATGTATTCCCGTAACTATTGCTCTCATCGTAACAGGAAAAGAGAGAACCGCACAGCAGGAACAGCCAAAAAGGAATCAGAATCTTGTTCATACATATTATATATTTCGGCTTGCAAAGAACTTCAATCCCGTCTTGTCCTGCAAGAATAACCTGTCAACGCCCCTTTTCTCTCTATCAATGGCCCTTGCAGCCCTGCCAACGTCTTCCGGAAGGCGAAAACAGCATTCACCTCTTCCTTACGCCCGTTCACAGTACAAAGCAGCCTGTTCACCGATTTAATTTGCGAAAAAAAGGAAAGCCCCGTTCTTTTGCACCAGAAAACAATAAAAGAACACGTTTAAGAATGACACACAAAAGATTATTTACGCTCTTAATAGCACTATTTCCCATCCTTGCCACTTCCTGTAGCGACGATGACGACGAAGACCTGATCGGCAACTGGGTACGCGTATCCGATTTCGACGGACTTGCCCGCAGCGAAGCCTCCTGCTTCTCGATCGGTAATAAAGGATATCTGGTCTGCGGATATGACGGAAGTAAGAGCGATGCACGTTTGAGTGATTTATGGGAATACGATATGACCACAGACGCATGGACGCAGAAAGCCAGTTTCCCCGGTACGGCGCGCAACAGCGCAACCGCTTTTGCTATCGACGGAAAAGGGTATATGGGAACCGGCTACGACGGGCTAAACTATTTAAGCGATTTTTGGGAATACGATCCGACCTCGAACACTTGGAGCCAGAAAGCCGACTTCCCGGGTTCGGCGCGTTACGATGCAGTCGCGTTCGGAGTTTCCGGGAAAGGTTATATCGGTGCCGGATATAACGGCAACTTCCTGAAAGATTTCTACTCCTACAATCCGGCAAGCAACACCTGGACACAGATCGTCAGCATCGGTGGAAGCAAACGCCAGGGAGCTACCAGTTTCGTGATAGACAACATCGCGTATGTTTGCTGCGGAGTAAACAATGGGGATTATATCGATGATTTCTGGAAATACGATCCGTCGACAGGCCAATGGACACAATTGCGTGACATTGCCAACACTTCGGACGACGATTATGACGATGATTACAGTATTGTACGCAAGTACGCCAATGCCTTCGTTATCGACGGCTCGGCCTACCTGACCTGCGGGGAAAGCGGGAGTGTCCGCAGCGACACCTGGAAATACTATCCTTCCACCGACCTCTGGGAGCAGGTGCACGACTTCAAAGGGTCGTCACGTACACTGGCAGTCTCTTTCTCCAACGGGACAAGGGGCTATATAGCAACGGGCAAAAGCGGTACCTACCGGTTCGACGACATCTGGGAACTGCATCCTTACGATTATGATCCTGATGACGATTGATGATGAACGTGATGATGAGAAAAGGTAGGATGGCTCTCGGCAGCCTGATTATATCGCTGCCGTTGTTACTGATTCTTTTTTGTTTCCGTACCTGGGAAATGGGGTCCCGGGACGAGGTGCAACCGGAGTTGCAAACGTTTCAATTGGGGGATGGCTGGGGATACAAAGTGCTGATGAACCGGAAAGTGTTGATTTACCAGCCCACCATTCCCGCAATTGATTCGGTCCGCTCCTTCCCCACCGAAGCCAGTGCACGCCGTATCGGCACCCTGGTTGTGGAAAGAATTAAGAGAAACCAAAGCTTCACGATAACCACAGATGATATTATACATTCACTCTCTGATTAAGTAAAGATTTTTTTGACACATGAAAGGAAAGGCTGGCCAGTGATGGTCGGCCTTTTTTAAACTTACTCCACAGCATCCTTGTTATTCTCTATATTTAAACAACCGAGCAAATGAACACAAGGAAATTAGTAGGATTATTTTTACTCCTCCCGCTACTGGCAGCCTGTACGGGTAACAAACAGTCCGGTGCAACGGCAGATACGGAAACTTTCACCAAAGATACGATCCCGACCGGCCCGAATATCTTTTACTTCAACGGCGACTTCACCTATTATGCCGACGCCGCCACACTGAAAGACTGCATCACCGGCGCCGTCCTCCCCGTTGCCATGAAGGGAGAATACCTCAAAGTGGAAAAGAAGTACCAGGAGATGAAGCCGAAAGAGATGGAGGCCATCAACTGCGGTGTCATGGGTTACCTCGTGCCGAAAGAGGCGGACGAAGAAGGTCCGGATATGCAGCTCCTGATCACGGGGCTGGTGGGATTCGACCGGACTGTCTCCTGCAATCCGAAGAACGTTATAACGGATGCGGTCTACGCCACTTTCCATCCGGACGAAAAAGAGGCCCAGACAAAGACCTCCCTCACCTTCGATAACGATTACACATTCCAGTGCATAACCTATCAATTGTCGCCTTCCAAATTCGTCAGCGACTACAAGGGACATTGGTATCGTACGGCAGAAGACAACATCGTGCTCTTAGTTAACGGCGAGGTTCTGTATGAAGGGACAATCGATTACAGCAATATGAACCTCATCCTGCAGAACGACAACGAAAAAGAGGTGATCTTCAGGAAAGGAATCTGAATCACAAAAAAAGGAGACTGCCCGACGGACAGCCTCCTTTCACTTACATCTAAATCATTAACGGGATTTTTACTTCTTGTAAGTCTTATATCCATAAACAGCCAGATCGCCCAACTCTTCTTCGATGCGGAGCAACTGGTTGTATTTTGCCATACGGTCCGAACGGCTGAGTGAACCGGTCTTGATCTGTCCGCTGTTGGTAGCAACGGCGATGTCGGCGATCGTAGCGTCTTCGGTCTCACCGGAGCGGTGCGAAGTAACGGAGGTATAGCCGTTACGGTGTGCCATTTCGATAGCATCCAGTGTTTCAGACAACGTACCGATCTGGTTCACCTTGATCAGGATAGAGTTGGCACAACCTTCCTCGATACCTTTCTTGAGGAATTCAACGTTCGTTACGAACAGGTCGTCACCTACCAACTGGCATTTGCTTCCCAACGCATCGGTCAGCAGTTTCCAGCCGGCCCAGTCGTTTTCGTCCATACCGTCCTCGATCGAGTCGATCGGGTATTTGGCAACCAACTCGGACAGGTAAGCCACCTGCTGTTCGGCGGTACGCTTGGCGCCCTTGTCGCCTTCAAACTTCGTATAATCGTATACGCCATCGTGATAGAATTCGGAAGAAGCGCAGTCCATAGCGATCGTCACGTCCTTGCCCGGCTCGTATCCGGCAGCTTTAATGGCAGCCATGATGGAGTTCAGGGCGTCTTCCGTCCCGTCCAATGCAGGGGCGAAACCGCCTTCATCACCGACAGCCGTGCTCAGGCCACGATCGTGCAACACCTTCTTCAAGGCATGAAACACCTCGGCGCCCATACGCAGACCTTCGCGGAAGCAGCAAGCGCCAACCGGACGGATCATAAATTCCTGGAAAGCGATCGGGGCATCGGAATGCGAACCGCCATTGATAATATTCATCATCGGGACAGGCAATACATACGCATTCGTTCCGCCGATATAACGGTAAAGGGGCTGGTCCAGATAGTTCGCAGCCGCTTTGGCAACCGCCAGGGAAACACCCAACATGGCGTTAGCGCCTAAATGGGACTTTGTCTTCGTTCCGTCGAGTTCAATCAGTTTATGGTCGATCTCACGCTGGTTCAGGGCACTCATACCCAGGATAGCGGGAGCAATTACCTTATTTACATTTTCGACAGCTTTCAAAACGCCTTTGCCACCATAGCGTTTTTTGTCGCCATCACGAAGTTCGATTGCTTCGTTTTCACCGGTAGAAGCGCCGGAAGGGACAGCTGCACGGCCAAAAGCGCCGGAAGCCAAATGTACATCTACTTCAACAGTCGGGTTACCACGTGAATCGAGGATTTCTCGTCCTACTACTTTTACAATTTCCATACTTCTAATATTTGAGTTTTATCTTTCGTACAAATATAACAAAAGAGGACGGCGCTTTGTTGGGTAAAGAAGATCGAATTTGTCTATCACGCCATTTACACAATTGACAATTGGATAGCTATTCCCGCCATTTGCATTCAGAATAATACGTTAAAAAATATTACCCGCTAGTGTAATTTCTTTTACACGCCCTACTAATCCCGATTACATGCTATCCCGGTTACATTTTGATAATAGGGTTTTAGAAAGCCCAAAACATTTTTATCCGTTTTTTTTCTTAAAATTCCTCAACTTTTTCCCGACCACATTGTTACTTTTATACGATAGAACTTCCAAATAAGCCATGATGAAAAAGGTATTATCCATATTATCGCTTCTTCTACTGTTTATCATAGGACAGGAAATCATGGCTGCGACAGACAAATCCGTTACGGACAAAAGACAAACAGTCGTTACGTCAAACGAAAAAGCCCTCTCCCTGCAACATAAGATAAAAGACTTCGAACTAAGCCAAAGCCCCAATGCAGCTCCCTGTCTGAGCAACCGTGTACAACTATCCACGGAGATAGGCGAACGATTCCTGAAAACGGCTTCCCGCCAGTTCGAACTGTCCTTGCAAAAGGGACAAGACGCCCTCAACAAGATATCAGAAATAGTATTAGTCACTCACTCTTTAAAATGCTCTTCCCTTCGTATACGGGCAGGCCATTGGGTCTACGTTTTACGGAAAATAATTATTTGATAGTCCAGACTGTCGGTTTTAGTAGCTGAGAGTAATCGTCTCCCCTCTTGAGGAGGGGACTAAAGGGTGCGTATTTTCGAATGCGCAGACAATATCGCATCCTCCGCCTCATCCAAGAGGGGAATGGTTGGAAACAGCCGCTAAACAGCCACTTGCATATCCGCTTTATCACAACAGTCTCATTTACTATCAAATAATTCAAGAATATGGAAACTAAAAAGGCAAATAATAAAAAAGCATACAACGGTATTTCCGCAGCCATCGTGATCCTGGCTTGCTTCATCATCGCCGTTTGTTTTTATCAATTCGTTCTGGGCAATCCGGCAAACTTCATGGATAACAATCCCGCCAACCATCCGCTGCCAGGCAATTACTTCGGTACGGTCTATAAAGGCGGTTACATCGTCCCGGTGGTAATCACCTTGTTCCTCACCGTCGTCACCCTGAGTATCGAACGCATGATCGCGATAGGCCGCTCCAAAGGGAGAAAAAATTTAGTCAAGTTCGTGCAGACGATCAAGAAAGATCTGGAAGAAGGCAACCTCGATGCCGCCCATAAACTGTGCAGCGAGCAAAAAGGTTCCGTCGCGAATGTCGTCAACGCGGCCCTGTCACGCTACAGCGACGTGGAGAGTTCGTCCAGACAGACCAAAGAACAAAAGATATTGATCATCCAGAAAGAGATCGAAGAGAGCACCGCCCTCGAACTTCCTTCGATGGAGCAGAACCTTCCGGTTATCGCCACGATCTCCACGCTGGGAACCCTGTTCGGGCTGTTGGGGACGGTATTAGGCATGATCCGCTCGTTCGCCGCCTTAGCCAATGCCGGAGCACCTGACTCCGTAGCCCTGTCCACCGGTATTTCCGAAGCCTTGGTCAATACCGCATTAGGTATCGCTACCGGTGCGCTGGCCATCATCTCATACAACTACTTCACCAGTAAAATAGATAATATCACCTACGCTATTGATGAAATCGGTTTCTCCATCGTACAGACGTTTGCCGCTAAACATTAAAGTCCTATGCCTAAGCTGATAGTAAAACGCAAAAGTACATTCATCGACATGACGGCGATGAGTGATGTCACCGTGTTGCTGCTTACTTTCTTCATGCTGACGTCCACCTTTATCCAGAAAGAACCGGTGGTGGTTGCCACCCCTTCGTCCGTCTCCGAGATCAAGATACCGGAAACGAACATTCTTTCCATCCTGGTGGACCCCGACGGGAAAGTATTCATGAGCCTGGACAAGCAGGAAGACAAGGCGAACGTCCTGAAATTGCTGGGAAAAGATTTCGGCATCAATTTCACTGACAAAGAAGTGTACGACTTCAGCCTGCAACCTTCCTTCGGTGTCCCCATCCAGAATATGCAGGAGTTCCTCAGCATGCCGTCCGGCGAACAGGACCGGCTGATGAAGGACTACGGCATTCCCGCCGACAGTACCGACAACCAGTTCAAACGTTGGGTGCAGCATGCGCGGGAAGTGAACCGTGACCTCGTCATCGCCATCAAGGCGGATCAGGACACTCCTTATCCGAAGATTAAAAACATCATGAACACATTGCAGGACCTTCGAGAGAACCGGTATAATTTGATTACCTCGCTCAAAAAGATGCCTGACAATGTCTAACAACGACTAAAGTCATGGCAGAAGTAAATACAGACAAAAGCAAAGACGACGGCAAGAAAGGCAAACAGAAAAAGATGACCGTCCGCGTGGACTTTACGCCTATGGTGGACATGAATATGTTGCTGATCACCTTTTTCATGCTCTGTACCTCGCTCAGCAAGCCGCAGACAATGGAGATCAGTATGCCGTCGAAAGACCAGGTAACAGAAGCGGAGCAGACAAAGGTCAAAGCCTCCAAAGCCATCACCCTGCTACTTGGCGAAGACGATAAGATATACTACTATTTCGGTGAACCGGACTACGAGCACGTCGAGTCGCTGCAACAAACCGACTACTCACCCGCCGGTCTGCGCGACATCTTGCTGGAACGCAATTTCGACGTCGTCCGCCGGATGAAGGAACTCAAGCTGAAGAAACTCAACAAGGAGATTTCCGAAGACGACTTCAAGAAGCAGGCCACCGAGATAAAAGGTTCCAAAGAGGCCCCTGTCGTCCTGATAAAGGCTACCGACGACGCTTCGTACCGGAACCTGGTAGACGCTCTGGACGAAATGCAAATATGCAATATCGGCAAATACGCAATCGTGGATATCACGGATGGAGATAAATTTTTGATCGACAACCTGAAGAGCGGCGGCGAGCTGACCAAGCAGATTGCCCGCTCCAACCCTAAAAAATGATGGTTATGCTAAAGAATATAAACCTGAATTCACCGGAATGGTGCGAGTTGGTCTTCACCGGGAAGAATAAGGAGTACGGTGCCTACGAACTGCGCAAGACCTCTTCCTCCCGCCATATCCGCGCCCTGCTGATCGTAGTGGCCGGAGCGATCCTGGTCATGGTATTGCCGGCCATCATCAAGTCGGTCGTACCGCAACACGCAAAGGAGCAGGTGTTGGAAGTAACCGCCCTCTCCGACCTGAAGATGGAAACGAAAGTGCCGGAGGAAAACGTCGTGCGCAACATCGAAGCCCCTCCCCCTCCCAAACTGAAGAGCACCATCAAGTTTACCCCTCCCGTCATCAAAGCCGACAAAGAGGTGAACGATAATGAAGAGATCAAGACACAGGAAGAACTGACGACTTCGAAGATGGCAATCTCGGTTGCCGACGTACAAGGTACGGACAGTGAAGACGCGATCGACATCGCCGATCTGAAGGACAACAAGGAGGTTATCCAGGAAGAGACGAAACCATACACAACCGTCGAGCAGATGCCGGAATACCCCGGTGGCACGACAGAACTGCTGAAGTACATCGCCGGACACCTGAAATATCCGGTCATTGCAGCCGAACAAGGCATACAGGGAATTGTCACGATCCGCTTCGTGGTCAGTCCCAGCGGCGAAGTGACGGATATACAAATCCTCCGCAAGCTGGACCCGACGTGCGACAAGGAGGCTGTGCGGGTAATCAAATCACTTCCCAAATGGATGCCGGGCAAGCAGAACGGCAGAGCCGTCCCTGTCTACTTCACGGTTCCGGTACGGTTTAAACTACAATGATCATGATGGTAAAGTATATAAATATGAGGATTGTCCGGGGTATATTCATGATAGCGATATCCCTCGGCATGTCCTTTCTGTTGAAAATGAAACGGAACATTATCATATCTCTCTTGGCAGCCGCGTTTTTAGTAGCCTGCAACTCTAATAAACGTACGGAACCCGACGATACTCCCACAAGCGGCGTGATAGCGATTGCGGTAGATGAATCGCTTGCCCCGATCATACAGGAGGAGATCGCCGTATTCGAAAGCATCTACAAAGAGACAGGCATCGTTCCCAGGTTTTCCGGCGAGACGGAAACGATCAACCGGCTGTTGCACGACAGCACTTGGCTGGCCGTAACCACCCGCCCACTGACGGAAGAGGAAACAGCTTACATGAACCGGAAAAAGCTGTTTCCACAAGCTGTCAAGGTCGCGACCGATGCGATCGCATTGATCATCAACCGGCAGAACGAAGACTCGTTGATCGGAATGCCCGTATTGAAGGACATCCTGACCGGCAAGATACGCAACTGGAACGAACTGTCGCCCCGTAACCCGGCTATGCCCATCGAAGTAGTGTTCGACAATCCCAACTCGAGCACGGTACGCTATGCGATCGACACGATCTGCGGCGGTGAGAAGCTAAGCGGACACCTGCAATCGGAACAGAGCAACCGGTCCGTACTCGATTATGTCTCGAAAACACCGGGTGCACTCGGCATCATCGGAGTCAACTGGGTTAGCAACCCGGTCGATTCTACAAGCATGGGCTTTATCGATAATATCCGCGTGATGGCTGTCAGCCGTTACCGGGAGGCGACTTCCGCAAACAGCTTCAAGCCCTACCAGGCTTATATCGCTTTAGGCGATTATCCGATGGCACGGCCTGTCTACCTGCTCCTTTCCGAACCCCGGATGGGACTGGCTTCCGGTTTCACCTCTTTTGTGGCAAGTGACCGCGGACAACGGATCATCCTCAAATCGGGGTTGCTTCCGGCTACACAGCCGCTACGTATCGTAAACATCAAATAAACATTATAATCGTATGACACGCAATATCTATATCCTCATCATCAGCCTGCTGGCAACCATCGCTTATGCGGGCAATAATCCCGGCATTGATTTTTACAAGGCCGGTGAACCTGACATCGCCAAAAAGCTATTCCTCGAACAGCTGAACAGTTCCCCTGCCGAAAAAGCGGTAGCTCTCTACTATTTAGGCGAGATCGCTTTCGATGCCGGACAACCGGCAGAGGCCCTCAATTATTATAAACAGGGGTGGGAGACCAATCCCGAATACGCCTTCAATAAAGTTGGCGAAGGGAAAATCCTGTTGAAAACAGACCGACCGGCCGCCGGAAAAGCATTCGACACAGCTATCAAAGTCAACAAGAAAAATGCAGATATCTATGTTGCCATCGCCTCCGCCTACTCGGCTAACGGTATGGAACCAGAGGCCGCAGCCGCTCTTGAAAACGCCCGTAAACTGAGCCCGAACGCTCCAGCCATCTTCCTCTACGAAGGCGACCACCTGTTAGCACAAAACAAGCCGGGCGAGGCCGCCGGCAAATACGAACAGGCTATCTATTTCGATCCGGACTGCCGGATCGCGTACATCCGATATGCCGAGGTCTATCAGGCAGTAACTCCTTCCCTCTCCGTCGAGATGTTGCAAAAGGTTTTAGCGAACCACCCAGAGTTCCTGCTCGCCCAGCGCACGTTGGGAAATGTCTATTCCTTGCAGGGCGCCTATGCCAAAGCGATCGACGCCTACGACAAGTATATGGCAGGTGGATTGTACTCTGCCGACAACCTGGTTCATTATGCCTCCGCCCTGTTCTTCGACAAACAGTACGACAAAGCGGCCGAAGTGCTTGCTAAAGGCAAGGCTATAGACCCGGACAATTTCCTGTTGAAACGTCTCAGTTTCTACAACGCCTGCGAAACCGGCAAGTACCAGGAAGGATTGGACGAGGCGACCACATTCTTCTTAGTCCCGGACGGCAAATTTATCTGGCAGGATTATCTGTATTACGGCCGTTTGCTGAACGAAGCCAAGCGGTATGACCAATCTTTAGCCGCCTTGCAACAGGCGCAAGCGCTTAGCGGCAACAATGCACATCCCGAAATATACAAGGATATCGCCAATGCCAGTCTGAATAACGGAGACGACAATGCGGCGATAGAGGCTTATACAAAGTATATCGAACAGGCGGGCGAAGCGGCAGAGGCTTCGGATTTCTACCAGTTAGGAAAGTATTACTACGAGGCTGCCGTCAAGGATAGTACGCTTGCAGCCGGCTACCTGGCAAAAGCCGACAGCATCTTCGCCATTGTGAAGGAGCGCGTGCCGTCAAGTCACTTAGGCGTCCTGTGGCAGGCTCGTACCCATTCGCTATTGGACCCGGAAACGGAGAAAGGGCTGGCTAAACCGTACTACGAGGCATGTATCCCGATGCTTGAAAAGAATCAGGATAAATACCGGAAGGAACTGGCCGAATGTTACCGCTACCTGGGCTACTATTATTACCTCAAGCAGGACATGGACAGTTCAAAACTGTACTGGAACAAAATCCTCGACATCGCCCCCGCCGACAAGACGGCTTTAGAAGCACTGAAAAACATCAAATAAACCTTTTTTTTCTATCTTCATATTTTTCACCCTGGCATATCAATTAATCGACCTTTCAGGTATGCCGGGGTTTGTTATTCATAATGCCTTATACGATTACAAAGACATCGACAATTCGATCCGACATCCTAAAGCGTTCATAATGCGATAGAATGTTGAAACTTTCGGTTCAGTCTGCCCGCTTTCCACTCTCGATATATAAGAACGGTCCGAGCCTATACGGCGAGCCAATTCCGCCTGGCTGATCTTTGCTTTTTTCCGCGCATCTTCTATAATTTGCCCGGTATAAAAAGCATAGGCTTTTTCTTCAGCTTCGATACGACTGGGGGTTCCGGGTGCTCCGAAACGGGCGTCCAGTACAGCGTCATAATCAAATACCTGATGATTGTTTGTCTGCATAATATGCCTCCTTTATTTTTAAAGCTTTCTCTATTTCATTAGTGGGAGTTTTTTGTGTCTTTTTCTGGAAACCATTGAACAGGATCACAATGTTACTGCCATCAAAAATAAAAAAACACGATAGATATTTCCATTATATTCGGTCCGAAGTTCAAACACTCCGTTCCGTACTAGTCTCACAAACTTTCCGGAAAGCCTATCCTGCGTTTTCAACAACAGCAATCCATACTGAATTTTCTCTTGAACTCCCTCTTCCAGAGTATTCATAAAGGCTTCGAAGTAGCCCCCATAGGTCCGTATCCTGCGTTCTCTTTCCATATTGCAAATATACAAAACGTTGTTCAACTATACAACAAATTGTTCTTCCTTTTTACCTATCAAACATTATACATAACGAATTCCGAAGGGAATGCCACCTCCCAGACTTTTTCCGTACAAAACTTTCCGGCTTTCAGAAAAACGATTATCTTTGTTACACTATCCGGCATTGGATAGCAACCTAAAGCCTGTCAAACTATGAAATCAGACAAGTTTATTGATCCGAAATCGGATTATGCGTTTAAAAGGATTTTCGGCACTGTGTCGAACAAGGAACTTACGATCGGCTTCCTGAACAGCTTGCTTAATAAGGATATCAAAGATATCATATTCCACAACGTGGAAATGCAAGGCAACAATGCAGATAGCAGGAAAGCTGTTTTCGACTTGTTTTGTGAAGGATCGGATGGAGAGCTTTTCATTGTGGAAATCCAGAAAAAAAGACAAAAGTACTTCTCCGACCGTGTACTTTATTACGCTTCGTTTGTTATACAAATGCAGGCGGATATAGAATGTGAAAAGTTCCGGTTGGCAACGGATGAAGAAAAGAGACGGTGGAACTACCACGTCAACCAGGTTTACGTGGTTTGTTTTCTGGACTTTATCCTTGATGCGTTTTACACTGACAAATATCGTTGGGATGTCGTGCGCATGGACCGTGAACTGAAAATTCCGTTCAGCGAAACACTGAATGAGATCTACTTGGAGCTTCCAAAGTTCAAGTTGGACTTTGAAGAATGCGATACGTTTTACAAAAAGTTTTTATACACGATGAACAACATAGACATTATGGGACAGTTATCTAAAGAAACAATACAGAACGACAAACTTCTGCGAAAACTCAAAAGCGCTATCGAACTTCAACGCATGAGCGCAAAAGAACGCTTAGCATACGAACTCAGCATTGCTGCCGAACGCGACTTAGCGGCTTGCATGGCTACAAGTTTTGAGGAAGGTGAGGAAAAAGGGAGAGCAGAAGGAATTACCCAAGGAATCACCCAAGGAATTACCCAAGGAATTACCCAAGGCATGCGCAAAATCATCCGGAACATGAAGCAAGCAGGCATGGATCTTGCGACCATCGCCAAGACTGCGGGACTACCGGAGAAAGAGGTGGAGGCGCTATTGAAATAAACAACCGCCTTAAAAGAGTAAGAAAATCGAGAAGTAACAATAACCAACGAAGCCCCTGTAACCATTTGATTGCAGGGGCTTGTTTTTTGTCTGCCTCCGGTCTTCGCAGAAGGAAGGTCAGAAGAACTTTTTATAATTTCATTAACTTTAGTATTAATATTCACCGCTTGTTCCCCCTCACGGGGTAGTTGCCGTTGGTTGGTAGGGGTATACGGCTGTACACTCCTACGTACACAGTGGCACGTGGTGATATTTAGAATTATTTGATTATAAAATGTCATCTAAACAAGGACGGTTACCCGCCCTTGCTACAGTATTGTTTTAGTATCAATTACTTAACGATAGCTTTTACAGCAGCTTCACCTTCAACAGCTACAACTACTACACCTGCGGGAGCAGCGATTGTTGCGTTGTCTGAAGAGATCACTGTGTTAGCTACTACCTGGCCTAAGATGTTGCTTACAACAACTTTCTTACCGGCAGCACCTGCGATCGTTACCTGGCCGTCACCAGCGATCACTTTTACTTCAGATACGGCTACACCTTCGTTGGCTGTAGGAGCAGACTGTTTTTCGATTAAGAAGCGGACAGCCTTCTTCTTGTCTTGATCCATATAGAAGTAGTTGTTAAACACGCTAACGTATTTGTTACCCTGACGGATTACATATTCGTCGCTGCCATTTTCATCCAAAATAATCTGGTACTGGAATTTATTCAAATTACCTTTGATCTTCTTCGGAGCATTGTCGTTTTCAGCAACCAATACAGACTTGCTGTCAACCGTTGTGCGCAAAGTATCGGAAGAAACCAATTCACCTGCTTTAAAGATTAACTTAGCTTCGCCGTCTTTCTGATTTTCCATATTGAAACGGTAGTTCTTGCGAGCTGCGTAATACGTAGCAGAGTCTGAAGAATTGTACAAGAAGTTACCACCCTTAGCAATATAGAACGACGGGATGTTACGATCTGAATGAACTGTGTCAACCCAGAAAGTCAAGTCTTCGCCAGCTTCGCTTGCAATAGCCAGGCGTGCGTCCTTGTTTTCATCCATTGTCATGAAACCGCCACGAGCCACTGCGATAGAGATGTGTTGCGGAACAGCTTCCAGGCTGACAGCCGGAGTTTCTTCGACCATGAAAGTCTTCAAACCTGTGCTGATCTTGGCAGACAAGTCGTAGTTATCACCAACAGTCCAAGCTGCATCTTCGTCATCCTTCGGATCTGCAACCTCTGCGTAATTTGCAGTTGCTACAAGAGCATTAGTAACAGCCTTGATCAGAGAAACAGAGCCATCCAGATTTTCCTTAATAAGATATTTGTCAGCAGTAGAAGCAGTCTTCTGAGTCAATTCGTATTTAACAGTAGGAGAAGCTGTATAAGTCAGATAATAATTATCGATTTCATTATCAAATGCTTTTACCGCATAAGTATAATAAGCAACTGTATCTCTTACAGTAGAAGTCAGGATGCGTTTATCTTTCAAATAGATGTAATTATTCAATACGTTAACCGGCTTTTCGCTCTTAACCAACTCGAACTGTGTCATGTTGTCAGCATCAACATAAGCCAGGATTTCATCTGCCTGAAGTTCACCGTCATCATCTCTCGTACCACCAACATAGAAAGCTGTTGCAGCATCGCTGTTTTTAGCCAATTCAAATTGAACCAGGCCCATACCGTCTGCTCTGTTCACGAATGTAGCAAACTTGTCTTCAACAGTATACGAAGTCAGAACGATCTTCGTGTTTGCAAGGTCAACTGCTTTGAACTCAACATTTTCGTTTGTTGTTGTACCATCTACCCATTCAACATATACGTTAGTTGCAGTTGCAGGATATACCGTATAAACACCTTCTTCATTTTCATACAGAGAAACTTCGAACGATTTCTGAGTCTGACGGTTTGTGAATGTGATCGTCTTATCGTCTTTGTCGATTGCTGTTACAACAAACTGATACATCGGGTCAGCTTCGTCATATTCTACAGTAGAAGCCAAGGCAAAAGCAGCAGATTCTTCCTTTACAGTCAGATACTGCTTGTATTCTGTTTCATCTTCTTTCTTTTGACCGCTAACGAACTGGATCGTATAGATAGAAGGAGCATCTTCTTTCTGCAATAATGTTGCTAGGTCATCACCATCCATCAATGTAGAATTGGTAGTTGTGAATTTCAAACCGGTTGAATTTGTTACCAGGTAGTTTACATTCTGGTCTGTAACTAAACCGATATAGCCACTTTTAGCTTCATGCTTTTCTGCGGCGTTTTTGTCAGCAGAAACAAACACATGCATATTGCTTGCAAAAATGTTGTAAGTTTCCGGAGCAGTCATAGGATCAGGAACTTGGATTTCGAAGCAAGCATTACCTACGTAAACTTCATCACCTGCGGAATAGTTGTCTGACGTGCTTACACCTCCGAAGAAGTTCATTTCAGAACCTTGCACGGTCTTCAATTCATAACCGATACCACTTGCACGGTCAGCCTTGTTGATGTCATAATTGCCTTTCGGGTCGATTGCCAGGAAAGTACATTGATAGAACAATTCAACATTATCAGCAGTAATCGCAACATCTGTTCCGTTCAGTTCTTCCGGATAAGCAGTTGCGAAATAAACACCGGCAGGGATAGACATACTGTTACCCAAATCAATGCCGGAAGCAGCAACATAGAAAGCCTTCAGATTTACATTTGTCAGACTGTCGTTCTTCCACTCATATTTGTTATCAGCTTTGAAATCCAGGTTGAAACCTTCACCACCCATTACATCGTTCAGTGCTACAACTTCATCAGTAGTCAACGTCTTTGTTTTGAGTTTGCAAAGGATAATCTTGCTTGCAGTACCCTTAACTGAAGTAATTGCCCCATCAGAAATCTCCAAGCCAGATGCTACAGAAGCTCCTGTATAAAGGAACAAATTACCTTTCTGAGTAAACTGACTTTCGAAATCATTATCGGCAGTAGCAAAGCGTGTATACTGTTTTTTTGATTCATCAAGTGAACTTTTTGCTGCTTCTGTAATAATAGCACCCTTATCATCGGCAGCCAATTCTTTTCCTGTACCAATACTCTGCAAAGAATAAACAAATCCTGTTGCTTTTCCGTTAGCATCTTTCTGAGGATATTCTAAGAAACTCCAAGCAGTCTCTTCCAAATCTAATGAGTTGTCAGCAGCATCTAACGTTACACCTGAATAAGTCAAATTTTTGCCATCTACAGAAGCTACAACTTTCAGCAATACATCATTTTTGGAGGCTACACCATTGTCATCCACATCAGCAATAACAAAATAAGGGCCTGTTTTCCATGCTGCATCTTTAGCAGGATCGGCAACAGCCTCTAATTCAATCCCATTAATAGTGAGGGAGGCTGCAGCTTGAGCCCAAACACTACTACACAATGAACTTGTTGCTAACAAGCTCACTGCCATAAGAGTAGAAATCTTCTTGTTCATAATCTAATTTTTAATATTAATAATACAATAATTGAAATGTCAGTTCTTATCTTCTATATATATGTACACGCATTAATATGTACACGTGTTAACTTTTGTATTTTGATAGCGAAAACGATCGTTTTTTTTAGTCATTTTTTTCGGCTGTCTTTGAAGTTCGTGTTGAAAAGGTGGTTTTTCGTACTCAAATTGCTATCTGATTGATAAGAAAGGATATAGAGGTAGGATTTTTTTTCAAGAAAAGAGTTGTGGATTTAAAAAGTATGTGTATTTTTGTGCTGTAAAAATGACGAATTAAAACGATCGTTTTTTTTAGTCATTTTCCAGCCTTCTAAGCATCTGATCTCCAATTATTTATTTCTAAAAACGACATTCTAAAAATTCATTAACGCCGTTTTCGTTCAAAAATCGGTGCCTTTTAGGGAAAACCCTGATGCCTACTGCGTTTTGAAGGGGTGCCTGTCCGTCATTGGTCCGATGCTTACCGGTCTGTTTTTTGACGTTTTCCGGATTTTGCCCCGAAAAACTGTCAAAACTATCAAAACTTCGCCCCCCATTTTACACAGCGGCAATTTTCTTCCCGACATCCGTCTTCTCATAGTAACCTGCTCCTTTTGAGGCGATTATATCATATTTTTCAGCTTTTCGGAGGAAACGGTCGACCGAAGAGACCGACACTCCACGGACATTTGCCCCCTCCAAGACATCCGCACGTTTGAATGTGTCGGGCAACGATACGAACAGGTTTCGCATATGGTGCGGGAACTTGAAATGGACTTCGGAAGAAGCACGCTTCAACGATGTCGCCACGACATAAGCGTGCTGCAAACAAATTTTCCCGAGATGGAAAGCCGTGTTGAAATCTTCATCGCTGATCGTCCATGTACGTTCCGTCGAACCACTCTCTCCTTTACGAAGCCCGGTCAAGGTCATGGCTATGCGGAAGATCGCCAGGCGGTAGCGCAAGACGGTCGACTCCAGGTCTTCATTGCCGAAAAAGCGGACATTATAATACTCACCTCTGAAGAATCGGTCCAGGCGTTTTCGCTGGGCGTCGCTGAAGCGTACCCAAGTCGGCGACCCGTCAAGAAAAACACCGATATCCAACACCCGTTGCCCGAAAGCGTCCATATACTGGGAAGCCGCCGGCGTGTCATCGGCAGAGGTCAGCGGACGATACTCCCCGCCCGTTGCTATCTTGTACATCAGCATACGGCTGAAAAGTCCATTTTCGGTCGAGGGGATAAGGCGGGGCAAGATGGCCGGCGTCCCGCTCCAAAGCAATGCCAGGCTCGGCCGACGAGCCAGGTAGGTTCCGTTGTTTTTCGACGAGCTGCCGACCGTTTCGTGGTGGGCCGCCTTGTTCAAAATATCGCTGATTTTGCCATAATCTTGCGACAACAGGGAGAGGATGGTTTCCATCTCCGTATCCATCATGCAGGAGGTGTAGGGCGAGTTGACATCGAGCAGCTCCACCAACCGCGCCTGCGTGATATAGCCGGGCAGAAGGAGGTTCTTCTGCTTCACGACCTTCGGTTTTTCCGGAGCCGGGCCAAGCGGTTCTTTTCCGGAACGGTTCTGACGCTTTCGGATCTTGTAGTTCTCATACTCCTCGTTAGCCGCTTCATATTCTTCGACATAATGCCGCGAATTATCGTAGACATACTGTTGCCAGGGGTCCAGCAGCTTCTGGAGTCCGGCCATACACCCTTTTCCGCTACCCGAATTACCGGTGACGATCGTATAGAAAGCGGACGAATAGTCGTGTCCGTCCAACGACCCCTTGACACCGGGCATCACGCTGCTCAACAACGTCAACGAAGAGATCAGCATGACGTCCCGCTCCGTACGGCTGTTTGCCCGTTTGAGAATGTCCGTGAGAAGGGGTGGCAAATGGTCGTAGACAGCCTCGTCAAAGTGGGGCAAAAGAGTATTATCAAGCTCAATATCAGTCGTTTCATCCGCTTCATCCGCTAATGGTGCATTTTGAAATACGGGGGGCGAAGTTTTGACAGTTTTGACAGTTTTCCGGTGTGGACCGACCGCATCCGGATGGAACACACAGCTTCCGTGCGAAGCACTGTAGCGCCGGTAAATGTCGTTTACCGTCGTCTCGACCTCGGCAGCCGGGAAGTCGACCGAGCCGTAGCGGCGGACACACTCCCGGGTGGCTTCGTAAGGAGAAAAACCGGCATTGTTCAAGGCCGAAGACAGCTTCACAAGATAAGAATGGCGGTTGCCGGGAACAAAAGCATTACTTTGTTCGTACTTGTCGATGTAGTTCGAAAGCCGCATACCGGGGTATACGCCTGCGGAGGAATGCCCGGAACCAGCCTGAAACTCCGGGCCGGCAACGGGGATTTCGATCACTTCGGATTCTTCTTTATAAAAAGCGTTCGGGTCATGGCCGGCGAAACACCCACGGTTCGGGTCTTTCCCGCTGATGTCCACCTTCACACCCGGAAGATCCGTCTCGACACGGCGGCGGACGACTTCAAAGGCCGGATAATGGTCCTTCAACCCACTGTCGACCAATACGAAAAGCTTGACGCCGGTCCCGGAAGGGCTGACGTGGCCGGCTTTCACATACGGGAGCGCGGCTGCCCGGAGGAGCAATTCGGGGACGGGTATAGGCGAATCGTCTATATCGACCACTGTGCACGCGCTATAGCGCACCATGTGTTCAAGTTTGCGGCCACCCTCCATCACACCGCTGGCGACATAGAGGGGCAGTTTCTTCTTGTAAGCATCCGCTTCCTCCTTCTTTCCGGCTTTGATAAGCCCGCGCAGATAGGCGATCCGGCTTGCATATTCGCCACTTTTCACATTACTGATGTACTGATCCAAGGTCATCAAACTGGCGCTCCCTGTCTGGAACGCAGAGTCAAAACAAGTTCCTTCGACTTTTTTTTGTATTACCATACTACTATGTATTAAATGAAAGGCTACAGTTCCCGCCGGAACGTTTCGTGCGGCTCTTTCGGTTATTTGTTATTTCTAAGGTTCCCCCAAGTGCTCGACTAAGCAGGCTACCTGCTTCGGCGTATAGAGTTTCTGGAATTTCACCCACCCCGCAGCCAAGAGTTTCTCTTTCAAACCGCGTGAAGTCCGTATCCATACCCACATCCTTTTATAGGCAATCTCCGGGGTACAATCCGGGAAATAAAGAAGCGCGAATTCGGTAACCCCCATAGCTCCTTTTGCCGATACAAGCTCTATTTTTTTATCTTCCATAATAATTTTGATTTAACCGTTCTAATACATTATAAATGTACGACATTTTTTGGTACTGAACAAGGAATCCGACAATTATTTTCAAAAAAAACAAGAAATACTGCCAAAACCTCGGCTAACCGTATATACCTTTCCCGCCAGGCTGCCGGGAGTCGTATCTTTGTAATGTAATAATTCACTAACCCTTAATCTATAAATCGTATGTCAGTAAAGTACAAACTTGTTTTGAAAAAAGACTTGACCAAAGATGCGGCAGCCGATGCCAAACGGTATTATGCCTCGGCCAATGTCACCGGTATGATGGATTTTAACACAATCTGCGATGTGGTGGCAGATCGTTCGACGGCCAGCGACGGCGATGTGGCTCTCGTCTTGTTGGGACTGATCCGTTGCATGCAGGAAGCGTTGTTGCGTGGCGAAGTGGTCCAGTTGGGCGCATTAGGCAACTTCCGGATCTCGCTCGGAAGCTCTGGAGTGGTAAATGCAGCCGATTTTCACGCATCATTGATCAGGAAGCCGCGAATAATCTATTCTCCGGGAGTTAAACTGCGCGAAATGATAGCTAAAGTCAACATTGAACGCATTGGACAAGAGACAGATAAGTCCAATTCTGGTGGTGAAGAAGAAAGACCGGGAGAATTATGAAACCAGCACAAATCAGCTTCGTAAAAGAGTGTCTGCCGGCAGCTTTGTCGGCAGGAGCTGCTTTCAACCTGAATCCGCTGGCCATTCTGGCACAGGCGGCGTTCGAAAGCGGTTGGGGCACAAGCAACCTGGCAAAGGAATGCCGGAACTATTTCGGACTGACTGCCTATGGGTGCAGCAACGCCTATTGGCATGGCGGGAAGACAACCGTAAAAGCGTCCTCCTATTCGCTCGATTTCCGTCGTTATGACACGAGGGAGAATTCGTTCCTGGATTTTGCACGCCTGATACGAAACAACTACCGTTCCGCCTGGCAGGTGAGCAACGACCTGCAGGCCTATGCTAAAGAAATCGCCTACAGTCCCTACATCAGCGAACTGAACGGTGATAACCGGGAAACATACCGGCACAGCATCATCCAAATCGCACAGACGATACAGGCGATTATGGCGTTATAAACTCTAAACAACTATCAATCATGAAGAAAATCAGAAAGATTCTCGGATTTATCCTGGCTTTGTTAAACTTTTTGTTCCACTTTAAACCAACACCGGATGAAACACCTCCCATCAGCTCTGAAACTTTCCCTCGCCCTGCTCCTCAGGATTCTGAGGAAAGGGATGAACCTCTATTTGAGACTGTCCGTTAGGATCAGGCTCTGGTAAAACGCAAAAAAGCCCGTCTGCAAAAGCAGACAGGCTTTTTTTATTTGTTTGTCGAAATAAAGCCGGATATTATTCAGCAGCTTTTTCTTCAGCAACCGGCGCTTCTGCAACAGGAGCTTCGGTAGCAGCAGCTGTAGCTTTCTTGCGAGAACGTCTTGTCTTAGTCGTTTTAGCAGCTGTAGCTGTTTTCAACATGTTTTCGTTGTAATCAACCAGTTCAATGAAGCACATTGCTGCGTTGTCACCCAGACGGTTACCAGTCTTCAGGATACGAGTGTAACCACCCGGACGGTCACCGATCTTCTGAGATACTTCCTTGAACAATTCTGTTACAGCATATTTGTCTTGCAAATTGCTGAATACCACACGTCTTGAGTGAGTTGTATCCTCTTTAGACTTAGTGATAAGCGGTTCTACAAACTTGCGGAGCGCTTTAGCTTTAGCAACAGTAGTGAAGATTCTCTTATGTTTGATAAGAGAACATGCCATGTTTGAAAGCATTGCGTCACGGTGAGTGTTCGTACGACCTAAATGATTTATTTTCTTATTGTGTCTCATCGCTATACTTACTCTTTATCTAATTTATATTTAGTGATATCCATACCGAATGAAAGGTTCAGACTCTCAAGCAGTTCATCAAGTTCTGTAAGTGACTTCTTACCGAAGTTCCGGAATTTCAACAGATCATTCTTGTTGAATTTAACCAACTCACCTAACGTTTCAACATCTGCGGCCTTCAAGCAATTCAATGCGCGAACGGAAAGATCCATATCCGAGAGCTTGCTCTTCAGCAGCTGGCGCATGTGGAGTACTTCTTCATCGAATTCCTCATTACCGTCAGTATCTACTGTCTCGATAGCAATCTTTTCATCTGAGAACAACATGAAATGGTGAATCAGAATCTTAGCTGCTTCTTTTAACGCTTCCTTCGGATGAATAGAACCATCAGTGGCTATTTCAAGAACCAACTTTTCGTAGTCCGTCTTTTGCTCAACACGGAAGTTCTCGATCGAATACTTGACGTTGCGAATAGGTGTGTAAATAGAGTCGATTGCAATCACGTGCATGTCTGCATTCGGGTCTCTGTTTTCATCAGCGGGTACATATCCGCGACCTTTGTTAATCGTCAACTCGATCTGGAAACCTGCGTTCGGATCCAAACGACAAATAACCAACTCAGGATTCAATACTTCGAATCCGGTCAGCTGTTTACCTATATCACCGGCTTTGAACACTTCCGAACCCGAAACAGTAATACTTACTTTTTCATTCTCTATGTCGTCTACAATATGCTTGAACCGTACTTGTTTCAGATTCAAGATAATGTTTGTCACATCCTCGATGACTCCGGGGATTGTACCAAATTCATGGTCAACCCCTTCGATCTTAATGGATGTAATAGCAAAACCTTCAAGTGACGACAGGAGAATACGGCGCAGAGCATTACCTATCGTAATACCATAGCCGGGTTCCAACGGACGAAATTCAAACTTTCCGAAGAAATTGTCCGCTTCCAACATTAATACTTTATCGGGTTTTTGAAATGCTAATATCGCCATGGAAATCAATTATTATTTAGAATACAATTCTACGATCAACTGCTCTTTAATGTTTTCAGGAATGTCAGTTCTTTCCGGCAGATGCAGTAATTTTCCGCTTAAAGAAGACTGATCCCATTCGATCCAAGGGTACTTGCTGTGGTTGAAGCCTGACAGTGCGTCAGCAATCACTTCCAGAGACTTGGATCTTTCTCTAACACCAATAACCTGACCGGCTTTTACAGAGTAAGAAGGAATGTTTACAACCTTACCGTCTACTGTAATGTGACGATGAGAAACCAACTGACGGGCAGCAGCACGCGTCGGAGCGATACCCAAACGGAATACTACGTTGTCCAGACGGCCTTCCAGTAACTGCAACAGCACTTCACCGGTAATACCTTTTGAACGTGATGCCTTTTCAAACAGGTTTCTAAACTGTTTTTCCAATACACCGTAAGTGTATTTAGCTTTCTGCTTCTCACGAAGCTGGATTCCGTACTCGGAAGTTTTTCTCTTGCGGGCATTTCCGTGCTGTCCGGGAGGATAGTTCTTCTTTGAAAGAACTTTATCCGGTCCGAATATTGCCTCACCAAACTTACGGGCAATTCTTGTTTTAGGTCCAGTATATCTTGCCATTTTTTTATTGTTTTAATGTTCTGTTCTGAATCTGGAACCGTGCAGCCGCGACTACAGAGAGGATAAGGTCTTTGTGTAATCTATTCACAATTCCGGATTCAATGTTCAAGAAACTATAGTTAATTATACTCTTCTCTTTTTCGGAGGACGACAACCATTGTGAGGAAGCGGAGTAACGTCGACGATCTCTGTTACTTCAATACCTGCACCGTGGATAGTTCTGATAGCAGACTCACGTCCGTTACCCGGTCCCTTTACGAATACTTTTACTTTTCTCAAACCAAGATCGTAAGCTACTTTTGCACAATCCTGAGCTGCCATCTGAGCTGCATACGGAGTGTTCTTTTTAGAACTTCTGAATCCCATCTTACCAGCGGAAGACCAACTGATTACCTGACCTTCGCTATTAGCAAGAGATACAATGATGTTGTTAAAAGAAGAATGAATATGAGCTTGACCGTAAGCGTCAACTTTTACGTTTCTCTTCTTTGCTGCGACTGTTTTCTTTGCCATATTAACTCTTATTATTTAGTAGCTTTTTTCTTATTTGCAACAGTTTTCTTCTTACCCTTACGAGTACGAGCGTTGTTCTTTGTGCTCTGGCCTCTCAAAGGCAAACCAATACGGTGACGAACACCTCTGTAACATCCGATATCCATCAGACGCTTGATGTTCAGCTGAACTTCTGAACGAAGATCACCTTCTACTTTGTATTCAGCGCCAATGACTTCACGTACTTTTGCAGCCTGATCGTCTGTCCAATCTTTCACTTTGATATCACGATCGATCCCTGCTTTATCTAAAATGGATTTTGAAGCGCTACGACCAATACCGTAAATATAGGTCAAGGCAATTTCTCCTCTTTTATTTTGTGGCAAGTCTACACCAACTATTCTTATAGCCATATTACTTACTTAGATTATTTTGCAAAAATAATAAATTATCCTTGACGTTGTTTATACTTAGGATTTTTCTTGTTAATTACGTATAAGCGTCCCTTTCTTCTAACGATTTTGCATTCGGGAGTACGCTTCTTTAAAGATGCTCTTACTTTCATATCTTGTTGTTTTTTTTATTTATATCTAAAAGCAATTCTACCTTTCGATAGATCATACGGAGACATCTCAACTCTTACTTTATCACCGGGAAGGATCTTGATGTAGTGCATCCGCATCTTCCCTGAGATATGAGCAGTGATTTCATGTCCGTTCTCTAATTCTACACGAAACATTGCGTTTGACAATGCTTCTACTATAACTCCATCTTGTTCAATTGCTGACTGTTTAGCCATATAAAATTAAATCAAATTAAATTGCGTTATTACCTAAAACTTCTTCTAAAAACTCGAATGAAGATAAGATCCGGGGTCCTTCGGGACGGATCGCGATACAATGCTCGAAATGAGCCGAACACTTTCTGTCTTTCGTACGGACTGTCCAACCGTCTTTCTCAAAAGCGACATTCTTGCTTCCCATATTGATCATCGGTTCTATGCAGATACACATACCGCTACGTAATAAGGGACCACAACCGGGGCGCCCGTAATTGGGGACTTCCGGTTCTTCGTGCATCTTGCGTCCGATACCGTGACCGACAAGCTCCCTGACAACAGAGTAACCTTTCGATTCACAATAGGACTGTACGGCATGACTGATGTCTCCGAGGCGTTTACCTTCGATGGCATGCTGGATTCCCTCGTAAAGTGATTCTTTTGTTGTCTTCAACAAGGCTTTCACTTTGGGATCGACTTCGCCTACACAAAACGTATAAGCCGAGTCACCGACAAAACCATTCAACACCGTACCGCAATCGACAGATATAATATCACCCTCTTTCAGAACTGTCTTTGAAGAGGGGATACCATGTACAACCTGTTCATTTACGGAAGCACATATGGAATTAGGAAAACCTCCGTATCCTAAAAACGCCGGAACCGCACCATTATCTCTAATGAATTCTTCGGCAATCTTATCGAGTTGAAGCGTATTGACACCCGGAGCAATATGTTTGGCCAATTCGCCAAGCGTCTTACCTACCAGTTGATTCGCCGCACGCATCAACTCAATCTCTTCATCTGTTTTTAAATAGATCATTCTAATTAATAAGCGCCAACTGCGCCTGCGCGACCTTTAATTCTTCCTGACTTCAACAAACCGTCATAATGACGCATCAGCAAATGACTTTCTACTTGCTGCAGTGTATCCAACACCACACCAACCAGGATCAACAAAGATGTTCCGCCAAAGAACTGGGAGAACGCCATACTTACACCGGCGATCCGGGCAAAAGCAGGCATGATAGCCACTAATGCGAGGAAGAATGCTCCCGGCAAAGTAATACGGTCCATGATGGTATCCAAATAATCTTTGGTACTCTTTCCCGGCTTAACGCCCGGAATGAACCCGTTGTTTCTCTTCAGATCATCCGACATCTGAGTAGGATTGATCGTGATAGCTGTATAAAAATATGTAAACAAGATAATCAGTACAGCAAATACGAAGTTGTACCAAAATCCGGTATTATCCATAAACGCAGCTACGAAACCGGACTGTTCGCCCGTGCTCGAGAAACCAACGATTGAAATAGGAATAAACATGATTGCCTGGGCAAAAATGATCGGCATTACGTTCGCAGCATTCACCTTCAAAGGGATGTACTGGCGCGCGCCACCATATTGTTTATTTCCAATGATCCGTTTTGCATACTGTACGGGCACCTTTCGAGTACCTTGTACCAGCAGAATCGCACCTGCGATAACCAGCAAAAGGAACAACATTTCAAACAAGAACATAACCAGACCACCGGTTTTCTCACTTGTTCTCGAAATAAATTCTTCGAACAAAGAGTGTGGCAGACGGGCTATAATACCAACTAAAATGATAAATGAAATA
>ERZ791909.252-NODE-252-length-54853-cov-3.950381_pt1 | contig 54853 bp, 58 predicted proteins | sample MGYA00510143_ERZ791909 | MGnify/ENA primary metagenome ERZ791909 (study PRJEB30046, sample SAMN00792093) | human gut metagenome | study: EMG produced TPA metagenomics assembly of the A metagenome-wide association study of gut microbiota in type 2... | reverse complement strand
GCGGCAGAAAAATTTCTCAGGAAGAAATTTTTCATAACAGGAGGTTCTTTCTACTCCGGCTATCATTCATTATTTTCTTAACGTAAGGAGGAATACTTATGTCTACAACTGAAAATCGCGGTCAATTTGGTTCAAAGCTAGGCTTTATCCTGTCCGCAGCAGGTTCTGCTGTAGGTCTGGGTAACATCTGGAAGTTCCCCGGCAAAGCGTATAATTGCGGTGGCGGTGCTTTCCTGTTGGTTTACATCATCATGGTTGCTCTGATCGGTACCACAGTTATGATGGCAGAATTTACGGTAGGTCGTAACGCACACAAAAATGCACTCGGTTCCTTCCGCGCCATCAGCCAGAAATGGGGCTTTGCAGGCGGTCTCGGCGTTCTGACAGGCTTCATCATCCTTTGTTACTATTGTCAGGTTGGCGGCTGGACTATGAAATACATCTACGCTTACATTGCAGAAGCAAAGATGGTATACGCTGATCCTACGGCTTACTTCCTTGGCATGCTGGGCGCAAACGGCTTCCCTCTGCAGGGTGCTGTTATTTTCCCTCTGATTTTCCTGTTCCTGACAGCCTTCATTCTGAGTCACGGTACAGCAGGTATCGAAAAGATGTCCAAGGTTCTGATGCCCTTACTGTTTGTACTGCTGATTGGTCTGATGATTCGCTCCTGCACACTGCCCGGCGCTGACGCAGGTCTGAAATACATGCTGAATGTTGATTTCTCTACCATCAACAGCAACGCTATTCTGGTTGCTCTGGGTCAGGCATTCTTCTCGCTCTCTCTTGGTATGGGTATCATGGTTACATACGCTTCCTATCTGTCTGATGAAGATAACCTGATTTCCAACACCGGTATCGTTTGCGTACTGGATACTCTGGTTGCTCTGTTCGCAGGCTTCATGATTATCCCCGCTGTATTCGCTACAGGCATCGACCCCGGTATGGGCGGCGGCTTCGCATTCGCAACACTGGCAGGCGTATTTGAAGCAATCCCCGGCGGTACACTGTTCGGTCTCTTGTTCTACTTCCTGCTGTTCTTCGCAGCAGTAACCTCCTCTACTTCCATCATGGAAGGTACGATTGCATTCCTGATTGAGGAAAAAGGTCTTAAGAGAAACCATGCACTGCTTGGTACATCCGTTGTTGTATTCATCATCGGCGTATTCTACACACTGTCTCAGGTTTACATGAACATCAAGGGTATCTGGGTTTCCAAGAACGGTATCGAATACCCCATCTTCGGCGACTTCCTGGAATACCTGACAGACAGACTGCTGCTGCCTCTGGGCGCACTGTTCTCCGTACTCTGTGTCGGTTGGGTTTGGAGCCCCGAAAAATCCGTAGAGGAAGCTACTTCTCACGGCAGATTCAAATTCTCCCTGGCACCCGTTTACAAATTCATGGTAAAAATCGTTGACCCTATCGCAATCGGTGTTATCATCATTGCAGGTCTGGTATTCGGTATGTCTATTTCTTAATTCAAATAAATTTCTCAAAAAGAAAATATTTCTTAAAGAGAAACATAAAAGCATACTGTTGCATAAACGATATGATAAAAAGGACGAAGGCTCCCCCTTCGTCCTCTTTTTTTGCCCGTAATTTAGCATTTTTATAGGTGAAACGCCATTATGTATACTGTCCTTTTATTCATACTATACAATCACATTTCATTTTTGCCATTGACATTAAGAGAAACACGCCTAAATCTTAACGGTTTTTTTATGGAAATTTACATGATTTTCCGCTATTCTAGCCTTAGGATAAATTTGTAAGATATTGGAACTGCATACATTTTCTTCTTTATCAGGAAAGATTCCCTATCAGACATCATACAACTTAGAAGAGGGACTGAGAAAAGGATGTCTGGAAAGAAGGTCATTATATGTATCCATTATGCGTTTTATGTCGTTTCAGTATTCTTACATCTCATCCAGCGAAACAATAGGGCTTTAAATCTATCGTTTATCTGTAAAGGAGGAATACTTATGTCTACATCAGCTGAAAATCGTGGTCAATTTGGTTCGAAGCTAGGCTTCATCCTTTCTGCAGCAGGCTCTGCTGTAGGTCTGGGCAACATCTGGAAATTCCCCGGTAAGGCTTATTTCTGCGGCGGTGGTGCCTTCTTGATTATCTATCTGATTATCGTTGCTCTGATTGGTGCAACCGTTATGATGGCAGAATTTACGGTTGGACGTAAAACACACAAAAATGCAGTTGGCGCTATACGTGAATTAAACGAAAAATGGTCCTGGGTTGGCGGCCTTGGTGTTCTGACAGGCTTCATCATCCTTTGCTACTATTGTCAGGTTGGCGGCTGGGCGATGAAATATATCGTTGCCTACATAATAGATGTAAAAACCATCTGGGCTGACCCTACAGCTTACTTCCTGAATAATCTGCTGGGCGCAGACGGCACATTCCCTTTGCAGGGTGCTGTTATCTTCCCCTTCATCTTCTTGTTCTTAACGGCTTATATCATCAGCCACGGCACAGCCGGTATCGAAAAAATGTCTAAGCTTCTGATGCCCCTGCTGTTCATCATGCTGATTGCTCTGATGATTCGTTCCTGTACCCTTCCCGGTGCAGATGAAGGTCTGAAATACATGCTGCAGGTTGATTTCTCCACTATCAACGGCATTGCAATCCTGACCGCTCTGGGGCAGGCATTCTTCTCCCTCTCCCTTGGCATGGGCGTTATGATGACATACGCTTCCTACCTCTCCAGTGAAGATAACCTGATTTCCAACACGGCTATCGTTTGTACGCTGGATACTCTGGTTGCTCTGTTTGCAGGCTTTATGATTATCCCCGCTGTATTTGCGACAGGTATTGCTCCCGGTATGGGCGGCGGCTTCGGGTTTGCTACACTGGCAGGCGTATTCATGGCTATTCCCGGCGGCCAGCTGATTGGTACCGTATTCTATTTCCTGCTGTTCTTCGCTGCAATCACCTCTTCCACCTCCATTCTGGAAGGTACGGTTGCTTTCCTGGTAGAAGAAAAGGGATTCGAACGAAAGAAAGCACTGCTCGGCGCATCCGTTATCATCTTTATCGTTGGTGTTATGTATACACTTTCTCAGGCACACATGAACCTGAAGGGTATCTGGATCTCCGGCGACGGTATCAGCTATCCTAGCTTCGGTGACTTCCTGGAATACCTGACAGACAGACTGATGCTGCCTCTGGGTGCATTCTTTACAACTGTATTCGTTGGCTGGATTTGGGGTACAGACAATTCCGTAGAGGAAGCTACCTCCTACGGCAAGTTCAAATTCGCCCTTGCACCTGTATACAAATTCATCGTTAAAATCCTTGACCCTATCGCAATCGGTGCTATCATCATTGCAGGTCTGGTATTCGGTTTGTCTATTTCCTAATAGAACTCAAAAAAATGAAAATCGGCTGAGGCGGAAGCTCTCCCTTCCTTGCTTCCCCTCTCCGTCATTTAGATTATTACGCGGCAATGACAGAGGACTCGAAAGAGTCCTTTGTCACTGCCATTTTTCTTTTTCGGGAATCCCTTCGCACCATAATCGAATTTTTCCATAGTATAAATATTGTAAATGCCAAAAGGAGGAACACGCATGAGAGAAATGTGCAGAAACTTCGCCTGTAATCAGCATTGCAGACAAAACAACACAGAGACCGCTTCCGCCACGCTGACACCGGCTACCATGATAGGAAATTGCAACGCCTGCGTGCTGGAGCAAATTGGGCCGGCGCAGGCTATGGTGCCCTTCCAGCCCTATGAAGCACCGATGGAGGCTGAGCAAAGCCTTATCTGCGGCACTGTCTTTGCCGATCTGGCTATCCCCTATTGCTCCGGCTGGAATCTTTATCGTTTCGGAAAGGGGGCAGAGGTATGAATCAGGAGGAATTATTGAAATCCTTGATGGAACTTGACTTTATTGCTGTAGATTTGGGGCTTTTTCTGAATACACACCCCGATGACAGCGATGCCATTGCAGCGTACAATCAGGTCATCACTGCCGCTGACACGGTTCGTATGAAATACGAGGAGACATTCGGACCGCTTTGCTCCTTCCGCAGCTATGCCGCCAATACACAGGCTTGGCAGTGGATGGAAAATCCATGGCCTTGGCAGAACGATGCCAATTTTTCTCTGGCAGGAAAGGAGTGTAAATAAATGTGGATTTATGAAAAGAAATTGGAATTTCCTGTGAAGATTACAAAACCCGATGCAAGACTTGCGAAAATCATGATTGAACAATACGGGGGTGCTTACTTCATTAGGGTATAGCAATAAAAAACCCCAGATCCGAAGGACACCAGAGTACGTTCAATGGATCAATGTTTGAAACAAAAACAATTTAAAATGGCTGCCTTTCGGCAGCCTTATTTATGAGGTGTGGAGGAATTGAACCCCCGGCGTTTATCCTTAATAACTGCTACAAATGGCACACCCCATAAACGCCATAACCTACCATTGATTTCATGTACAGAATCGCCATAAATATCAGCCTTCCCTCCAGAACAACCTTCAAACTTACAGTCTCTTTCAGTTTCAACATCAATTCGATAGACGTGCACAATAAAAGTGTAGCAATTACAAAAGGCACTATTAAATTTATTCTTGAAATATTATATCACACAACAGTTAAATTTTCACCACCGAATTATTTTTAAATATTTTTCCTATCAGAAAAATCCGGGCATTGATACAAATTTGATTTACCTATGAATTTCCCTTCCATTCCTTTCAATTCACACAGCTTTCTCACCCGCTCTACATACCAGTCCTCTGCAAACGGATGAACCATAATAGAATCTATGTACTCTCCTATATTTACTTTCAGAATTGCAGAACCTTGCTGTCTGCAGGAAGTATCCGGAAAACCTTTTTCCAATCTTCTCACAATTTCTTCAATGTTGTTCGTATCTATTGTGTTTTCAAAAAAATACTTTCTCTTTCTTAACTCCCGCATTATCACCTCGCCAATGTCCATCATAAACATAGCACGATACTCATTTTCATGGCTAAATGCCTCCCTTTTATGAGTAAAACCATAATATGCGGAATTTTCCTCTGTCATCTCATGCAGCATTCCCTCAATCACAGCATCCTTATTCTGTACATCGTACTTTATTTTTAAAATTCTGCCATTTGGGTGTTGATTATTCTCCAGAACCTTTTGAATCTTATTCATCGTTGTACTGATTCTGATTGCATGATTACCGTAACTGTAAATTCTCCACATGGCATCTGATTCATCTGTTCCTGTCCAACATTGTGCGTAACATCCATGATATAAACTATAGTACCTTGAAAAAATATCAACAACTTTTTCTTCCTTGCCATAATGTTCATAGAGTTTCTTAATTAATATTTTTCTGCCTTCTTCTGTATCCATCAAACGAAATACATATCCTTCGTGGGTATCCTTCCATTGCTGAGGATTCACGTACCTTTCTTCCCCATATAGCATTAAATCAGCAAATGTCTCAAATCCAATTGTTCTATATAACTGTAGATTTTCCATCTTTTCCTCCATAAAATCTTCTTTGTAAAATGGATTCTCTCGGACTTGAACCGAGGACCGTCCGGTTATGAGCCGGATGCTCTGACCAACTGAGCTAAGAATCCAGAGTGCCCCTATACGAAACCCTCTCTCAGTCCGCCAATTCAAACCGATACTTCTGGGAAGCATCCGAGTATTTATCCCTATCAACCTCAGATGCAAACATATCTAAAGGTCGCACATAAAATTTCCCTTCGCCATACAAAGCCTGATACACAACACATTCTTCGCCTGTTTCGGTATGCTCCGCCAGTGCAAGCACTTTATAATCATTTCCCTTGAAATGTCTGTACTTCCTGCCAACTAATATCTCTCTCATTATAAAATGTCCCTCCTCTGATTTGTTCTATTATACCATTTTGTTGACCTCAACAAAATAGCAAATGCGCATCTCCCATCCAACTTATCATAAATCCCCATTTTCTGATAAGTTGCCCCTCCAAATCCCCCTTAACTTTCAAAATTCTATCATTTTATGATAACTATACTTTGCATTTTAAAAATGAGGAGCAGAACACCTGCCATCATGATACCATGATATCATGATATCAAAATATCAGATGCGCCGCTCCCTACAAAACCTTTCGGTTTTCAATCCAACTTATCACAAATCCCCGTTTTCTGATAACTTCCTATCCGATAATCTGCAATTCGTACTGCACTGCACACATGTGTTCAATCCTGCACCCTCTAGCTTTTTCCCAGTCCTTTGCAAAATATACAAGGTCGGCTGTCGAAAGCAATTCCAGACTTTTACCCAAAAACCAAAGCGGTCTCGCTCCTACAGGCGCACTCTGGAAGAAAGAATCAACCACCTGTACTTCTTCCTGCATCCCGTTTTCCTTGAGATACTTTTCAGCCTCTCTAACCGCCTGTTCTCTCTCCCTCAGAATTTCTTCGTCTGTCTTGCCTTTCATAGGCTGAGAAATAAACAATTTTTTCACGTCGCTTCATCCTTTCTTGTGATACCTCTCCATCAACGCCATCGTCCGCAGCATATCATCACTCAGGTGCAGTGCTTTTGTGTCCCCAAAGCACCCCTTCTGAATCATGTCCTTTACCAATGGCTGCGCCCACTTCGGTACATCCTTCATTTCTTCATAATATTTCACTTCGTCCACTATCCTTTCCTGAAACGCCTTCCATGCCTTTCCATCACTGACAAAAGGTGCAGGGCAGTTTTTCCCCGTTACATCAAAGTGTCTGATGATGTTATCCACAGGAATGTTGTATTTTTTCAACAGCAGTCTGGATAACTGCGCCGCATTCTCCAAGGTTTTCTCCGAAAAATCATACTTTCCGTTCTTTCTGGTGTCGCACAGCTCAATAGATATGCTGTTTCGGTTCGTGCAGCTGCCGTATCGCTTGCCGCCGCCCGTTTTCCCGCAGGAGGGGTATTTCTTCCCGCCGACGGAATATGCAACAGAATCATCCGGCACACTCTGTATCACGCCGTTGTCGTCCACAAAATAATGCGCCGATGCCTCCACAATGTGTTCCTTGAAATAGTTCGCATTGCCCTTTGCGCTGTCCCCGTCGTTTGCGGTGTAGTGAATCACAAGATATTTAATCTCTTTCTTGTCCCGCTTTCCGCCGAAATTTCCTTTTGCGGCAATGTCCACCTTAATCTGTACCATTTGCCGCACCTTCTTCCGCCTTTACCATGCGGTAAATTGCCTTGTTCTTGCTCAGCATTTCTCTCATGTCAATCAAAGCCCTGTCTACCCAGTAGGAAAAGGTTTCAAAGGAAATCCTTTTCGCAATCGCAGGAAACCGCTGCAAAAATAAATCGTACACATACCGCAGCTTCAACTGCCCTGTGCCGCTCCCCAGCTCCTTCTCTGCCTCTGTCACTGCCAAAAGCAACCATTCCTTTACCTTCTTCCGCTGCTCCGCAGAAGGCATTTCCAAAAATCTCGCCACTGCTGCCGCTGCCAGTGTAGCCATTGCCAAAGCTGCAATAAATAAATACCAATTTCCCATTAAAAATGTTGCATCCTTCATTCCGTGCCTCCTTCCTCTCTCATTGCACTTTCGTAAACTATCCCGCCGCTGGTGTTCTCCTTCACGCTTTTCATCGTGTATCCCGTCTTGCTCACACCCCACGCTGCCCATGGTAGGCTTACCATAGCACTCAGCCACGGGAACGCCGCATCAAAATTGTTGTGTACGCAGTAATACGCCAACCCCAGTACGCCCAGCGTGTTGATCCAGAGTAGCTGCATTTCTTGCTTCATAATCACCTTGGAAAATTCCAGCTCCTTGGGATCTGCTCTTGCTTTTCTCTTTTTCATGTCGTCCTCCCTTTTTATAAAAAATCATTGTCCGCCTGACATTTCCGGTAAAGCCCTTCAATGTAAGCATAGTCCGCTTCAATCTGCCCGTTCTTCATGCCGTAAAGCGAAAGAATCTTGTGATACTTGTCGTTCTGCGAAATGATATGGCTAAATTCATCCTTCGTGTGCCGCTTCCCATTTCGGCAGGTGTTCGCAAATTCAAGAATCTCCCAGCGGATACGGTCAATCTCGTTTTCGTCAATCTTCTTTTCCACCGCGTCCAGCCTGCTGTTCATCGGCTCAAACATCCGCTTCCCAATCCATTTCAGCAAAAAGGAAATCGGATTGATTTTAATTTTCGATACCTCGAAAAATATAGAACCAACCGCAATGATAATCGCAACATATCCTGCCGTCTGCCCCATGCTTTCTCCCTCCTCCCGTTTTATCCATTATAAGAAAAAGGAGGATGCTCTGCACCCTCCCACATTTCTCTCATTCTTCGGTTACCTTTTTATAAAACACCAGAAAACAGTCTGCATAATACTTCGGCTGTGCCCCTCTGGAACTTCTGACATGCTTGCAGTTTTGTCCGTAAGGCAAGCCCTTCTCTGTCAGAATGTCAATCTCCCGTTCCCCCTTCTCCCAAAGCCTAGCATATTTCCGCTTCTCCATGTATCCCTTCTCTCGCATCATGGCATTAAATTCTGCCGCTCCGTATGCAAGGTCGAATCTGGTCAGCAGCTCTGTCACGCCGCAAAGCTCCCGTTCCTCCGTCCCGTCCAATGCCAGCTGTTTCGCCGCTCTCGGCAATGTCCGCTCCTCCTTCCGCTTATCCTCATATAAGCCTACCACCATTTCTGTCAGCTTGCCAACGTGCTCCGTCAGCTTTAAAAGTGCCTCATCCTGCCTGCCGTATCCGCCTGTCTTGCGGATAGAAGGTAAAACCTCTGCTGTTACCCATTTGCGGAAGGGCTTCGCCTCCGGCTTGTCGCTGCGCAGAATGACATTGTATAAGCCACTTTCGTTGATGATGTATGTATCCTGCGACCGTCCAAGTGAATCAGTGAGGGGTGTCTGACACACCTCATCTTCCTCAAGCCGCCTTGCGGCAACCTTGTGGTCTACGATTCCTAACACCATACATACATCCTTCAACACCCACCATGTCTCGCCGTCCTTCTGAATCGTCCGCACCTGTTTTCCCTTATAGTCAAAAATAGAAAGCTCTCTCATGCTCTCGTCCCCCTTCTCTTTGCCCGTTCTTCTCTAATGCCGATGATTCTCCCAAGCATAAATACAAATGTTGCATTCATCAGTACATGGTCGTCCTTTTCCATCAATGTCTGTATGTCCCCTGTGTAGTCAAAAGGCATTCCCTGCTGTTCTAAAATCTCCTGCATTCTCTTTTCCATATCAAAACCTCCATTCGATTTTATTTGCCAAACAGAGGTGCACAGTGCTATAATATTTGTGTACCTTCGTTTGGTGCGTGAGTAGTCCATTTATCATCCAAGATAAACTCATGGGCTACTCTTTTTATTTTTCTTCACCCAACTTTTTTATTCCTCGACTTATCGCTTCGGTTTTATTTACACCGTTTTCCCGACAGTATTCTTCCAGTATTTCTTTATCTTCATCACTAATACGAATACTGATTTTATTAGGTCTAGGATTATCTGTTGGTCTGCCCGTCCGTGGACTCATTTTTTCTCACCTCACTTTTGTCTGGCATAATTCAATGATATACTTATGTCTGGCAAAAGTCAATACCTTTTTCATATAAATTTTATATTGTCCTTCTTCATCTTTCGTGATATATTGAAGAAAAAAGGAGGTCTAAAAATGAAATATATTACAAAAAAATGCCCCCATTGTAAGTTCGCATATATGCTTATGGAACCCTCCGGAGGTCAAGATTATGGCTCTCCTATTCAAACCTGCCAAAAATGCGGAAGGCAGTTTATTGATAAAGACTATCGTGAAATTGCTGTCAGCGGCATCAGAAAAACGGATACCAAAAAGGTTTCGCCCAACGCAATCTATCTACTTGTCTCTTACTTAATTTTTATTATCCCCTGTGTCATTGTAGGTTCTTACGATACAGAATACTTTATATGGGCAATAATCATTTCTTTTCTGATTTTACTTTTTTTAATTTATAACATTTATTCCGAATATAAAGAATATGACCTCCGCCAAGAATATCTCAGAGAAGAAACCGCTGCATCGGAAGCCAGACTAAGTAATTACGCATACGCTCATTTTCTTAAAGAAATCGGCTATGATGTTCCCAAAAAGTATCTTATTCCGCTTGATAGTGTTGATTCTTCTAACGAAAAGCAATAAAAAAAGAGGATGCCCCGCATCCTCTTTTTTTATTGCCTTCCTTTATCCCTCCAGCGTCTCCGGCTTTCCGCCCAATCGCAAAAACTCCGTTTTCGCTCTCTGCGCCATCTGATAGTCGCCGTTGTGCTTCGCCGCTATGTATTCCTTTTTCAGCTTGCCTCTCATGGTGCTGCGGATGTTCCCGTTCTTCTTTCCGGAATCCGCCAGAATGTCCCACATCCGCTGATATGTGCCGCCGCTGCCGTTTTTCCATGCGTTGTAAAGCAGTCCGTTGTCTGCACCTGTGTCATCCGTTCCTTCCTGCCAGAATTCATCCGTAATCTCCTCAAATGTCCCGGGGTCGTCTGTCCCGTAAAGCTGTTCGCTCTTTTCCTTGATAGCCTCATAAATGTTTTCCGTAAAGTAATGCTTTGCTTGAAATTGGTCTACTACGGATAAGAACCCGTCAACATCCCCCATGTGGTACGCCTTTGCGCCTTTCTCAATTAAGCTGTCCTCCTTTATCAGCTTCTTTTCTCTCGTTTTAATGCCACTGTTGACAGCTTCGTTGTTCAGCCCGTTGTGAATCAAATAATTGTACCGCTTTGTTGCGCCGCTTTCTGCGCCGTTCAGCTTCTCGTCCACCATCGCATCAATCACGCTTTGGAATTTCTCCTTCTTCATTTCTTCATCCTCTGTCCAGTATGCTGCGGAAATTTCCTCAAAGGTTTTTTCCGGCTCCTCGCCGTATTTCTCCTTGTACATACCGGAGAGTGCCTTCTCAATCCCCTTCTGTGAGTATCCCTTCTCCCGCAGTGCATCCATTTTTGCTGTGTATGTGTCGTAGTCCTTTTCTTTGTAAGCCTCTACCGCTTCCGCCGCCTCCGGCTCCTTGCGCACTCTGTTCTTTTCTGCATTCGTAATCTGGCTCTGCATCTGCTCATTGCTGATTCCCGCTCTCGTCATTTCATTCCAGATTTTCGCCGCTAGTTCGTTGTCGCCGTTAAAGGCCGCCTCCAGCATCATCTTGGTATAGAGCTTTACGTTCTGCTCACTGCCAATGTCGTATGTCAGCTTCCTGTTCTTATATGCCAGCGCAAGCCTGTCTGCCTCGCTGAAGCCAAAGGAATCCTGCACCTGCTCTATTTTCAGAAGGTGGTTCACAACCGCATCCTTCAGCGCAAATAAATCTCTGGATAGGCTCTTGTAGGGAAGCCCCACAAACTTTGAAAATTGCCCCGCTGTGTAGTTCAGCATCCCGTTTAGGTTGTATTTGCTTTCCCCCTCCATAAATTGCATCCATTTCTTGAAGCAGTCAATCAAATCCGCAGCCCAGCTGAAATCTGTCCTCGAAACCTCATAGCCGCTAATCATGGAGTATAAGTCTCTCGCAAATACCATCGTGTTCATGGGGTTTAGGTTGTCGTTTAAGTTGGAAGCCCACATAGCAGAAAATTTTTCTCCGAAGGTCTCCGCTTCGCTGTAGTCCCCAATGACAGCATTTTTCCATTTCTCAATAAATTTGTCCTCGTCATCATCATCACGCATTGCATCCACGAATCCCGCTGCAATCGCAACGCCAATGCCGTTTAACACCAGCGTAAAGCTCGTTCTTGTCAGCTTCTTCCAAGCCTCCTTGGATTTCGGGTTTTGCCGCACCTCTCTCAATGCGTCGTATGCCATGTTGTAGGTCTTGATTGGCTCACTCATGAAGGAGGTTGCCATTTTCATAAAGAAGTTTTTGCTTCTCATGCTCTGGCTGCGGTGCAGCACGCTGTCTACCACCTGTGTCTGGTCGATAATCTCGTTCGCTCTCTCGCCAACCTTGTCATAGAAAGCATCCCCTTTCAGTTCAGGGTGCTTTTTCTTTGTTTCCAGCTCGCACGCCTTCCAGATACGCCCCCATGTCAGCTTGTCCATTACGCCTGCGCCCCACATGCTCGCACCAATGATTTTTTCGTAAATTCCCTGTCCGGTTATCATCTCTCGCAGCGTCCGCCCTGTGTCCATCTCTGCGCCGCCCCATTCCTTCCAAAGGAAAATCGGGGCTTTTTGGTAAACAGTGTCCCAGTCTACCGTTCCCGTTCCAAGCGATTCTATCAAATATTTCGGATTCATAATCGCAAACGCACGCACAACGGACATCGGCTGCTGAATCATCACCCTAAAATTTGCGCCAACACTGGCAACCTTCATATTCCGCAGCATCTTCTTGGAAAATGCGCCCACATCGTCCGTTCCCGCTGCATTGTTAATGTCAATCATCAGCTTGTTAAAATATTCTTCCGCTTTCGGGCCTAATATTGTCTTTAAGCTGTTTCGCACACTGATGGTCTTTCTTGTCTCCCCCTTCTCGCCAAAGGTCTCCGCAATGTCCGTTTCGCTTTCCTTCTGCAGATTCTCTGCAACCGCTCCCAGTGTCTTGTTCCATTCGTCCGCCTGCTCCTGCGTCATGCTCTCTGTCACTGCCGCCCGTTCCGCTTCCGTCATGCCGATGTTCTCTGTTTTCGGTCTCTGCTCAAAATTCAGAAAGTTGTTTGTGTCGCTCATAATCGGCACAAAGGCATTGTAGCTTGTCATCTGGTCTATGTGCCTGCTGAATACATCGAAAATATTTGCAATGATAATCGGGTTGTTTGCATAGTCGTTTGTCATCTGTGCCGCCCCCATGTTTTGCAGGGTTCTGTTGCCTTCTCCCTCTCTCCCGAAAACAGCCGTCAGATATTCCTTGTTGCTGATAATCGGGATATAATGCTTCTCTCCAAATTTGTCATATCCGTACATTTCCCTTGAGGTTTCGTTCCCCCATTCCGCTGCTACAGTGGAAAGAAAATCCTGCATTGCCTCCGCAATCTGTTTCTGTTCGTCCGTCAAAAGGCTGGTAATCTGTTTCAGCCCGTTCAGGTCAAATCCGAAAACCTCTGTCTGCTCCAGTGCTTTTTTCACTTCCTTGCGCCCTTTTAACCGCAGCTTTCCTTCCGGCTCAACGGTAAAGCCGCTGCCGATAACCTTTTCTACGCCGTATTCCGTTTCAATCTCTCCACCAACCAGATGAAGCATTGCCTGCTTCCTTCGCATTGCACAGTGCAGATACATCATCTGCGGCGTTGTCATGTAAACCTCTTTCTTTGTTCCGTCCTTCTGCTCCACCTCGATCCTTCTCGGTGCTTCGCTGTCCAGCCGGTGTGCCTCCTTCGGAGAAATCAGATCGTTCATAAACCTTCTTGCTTCCTCCGTGTGCAGCGTCTTTTTCGCCAAGCCGTCGCTGTATCCCTTCCAGAAGGTCTGGTAAACCTCCTCGCTCACGCCTTTTAGAAATGTTTCCGGTGTCAGCATGGAAATCCCGAAATAATCTCCCATCACTCGCAGTGTCCCTGCCTGTGCTACGGTTTTCCTTTGTTCCGCCTCCTTGATGAAGTTTTCCGAAAACTCCTGTAAAGTTATCTTTTTTCTTGTCCCGTATAGCTTGTTTGTATTCGTCAGATTCCTTCGCAGCCCTGCAATGGCATTTTTCAGCCACTCCATCTGTAGGTTCGTCAGTTCTGAAAGCTCCAGCTTACCGCCCTGTCTTTCCAGCACGATTGCCAGCTTTTTCAGGTATACCTCAATATTCGTGTCATATTCGTTGTTTACATATTGCATGTCCTGCCCTTCCCCCGGCTTTGTTTTCTGAAGCTCGGAAAGCATCCGCTGTATGTCGCTTTGCAAAAGCGTCACGCCCCTGTTGCTCGTGTTCAGCTTTGTCAGAATCACAGAAAGGCTTTCTATGTATCTTTTCGGCACATGGTATTTGTTCGTCGGCTTGGCAAGCCATTTCAGCATTGCCTGTGTATCCCTTTCAATCTGCCTGCGGTGCGTGTTCCATTTCTTTTTCTGCCTTCTCAGTTTTTCCTTTTCCTTTCTGTTGAATTCCTTCTCAAGCAGTCTGTCTGTCGCCCGCACATAGCTGTCCCATGCTGTTTCAAGGTCTCGCTGTGCCTCCTCCTTTGCCTTCTCCCATGCTCTTTTGTTTCTCTCCCTGTATCTCTTCTTCCAGCCTTCGTATCGGTCGTTCAGCTTGTCTCTCTGGCGGAGCAGGGCTTTCTTCTGCTTTTCTCTTGCGCTTTCTCTCAGCTCTATCAATTCATCTTTGTATTTTTCCCTTGCCTTTTGCAGCTTCCTTTCGTATTTGTCCGCAAAGGTCGGCTTCTGCAGCTGTACCTCTTGGAATAAATCAAATAATTCGTATGCCGCATCCATCGCATATCCGCTTAAATCGTACCCGTATGGATTGTAAATATCGGGGCGAATCGAATCTAATACATCCACAATCTTTACAATCATTTCACCCTGCGTGTTGACCTCCTCCTGCTTGAAGAATTCAGGGTATAGCTCCGCCAACTCCTGAAAGAATGTATCCGCTGCAATGCCTTTTTTCGTCGAAAGAGAAATCAGGTTGAAATTTCCAAGCCGAATCTGGTTGTACCCTCCGGCATAATCAAGCTCCTTCTTTATCTCATCCGTAACCTTAATGGTCGTATTCCTTATCGTTTTTCGCATCTGTGCATATTCGTCCCATAGCTCCGTATTCAGCGCTTCGCTCTCCTGCAATGCCTCCTCCGCCAACATCTGCAAGGCACACATCACATTGCCGAAATCCTCCTGCCCCTGCACCTTCTGTGCATATTCGTAAAGCCCCGAAAATCTCTCCGCAAATTCCTCTAAGTCAAATTTGCTGTCGTGCTGTTCCAGCCATCTGCGTGCCGCCTTCTTCACGCTTGCTCGGTCAATCTTTTCCTCCTTCGTGATTTCAAATTGCTGCATCAGTGCATCATTCGCTTCCTTTAGCTGAATGTTCTGCTCTTTCAGTAAGTCGTAATCCTCCTTCCGAATGGAAAACTTCACATCATTATGCTTTTCTTTGGCTTTCGGCAGCAAATCTTCTATACCGGTCTCAGAACCATGCTCGGTTATACCTGACGGCGATTGGAGCCCGAAGCTCTTTAACTCTGCATCGCTTCTTTTTGTAATATTTCTGTTATTGTTTTCTGCCGCCTCCTGTGCTACACTTTGGTTAATAGTATCGGCGGTCACCCCACCTTGAAGCGTAGCCATTCCGTTATCACGGTTGTAGGCAGGCGCAAGGGGCGGAGCCGGTGCTATTTTTTTATTCAGCTTTAGTCCAATGTTATAGATATATTCTCCATCCTGCTTTTCCCTTACATTTGCCAGCAAATCATAAACCCTTCCGTTAATCTGAACTCGCTTCACATAGTAGTCCCACTTTAATACACCCGCATGGGCTTTTGCCCTCTTTCCGGCTTCTTCTTTAGAGCCCGTATAGTCTGCATTTTCAACCAATTCAAAAATATTGCCTTCCGCTCCGACATTGATTTTTGCTTTCCATCCCTCTTTGTCAGATTGTTTATCTCCCCAAATATTTTTCTTTACATCTTCATTTGCGAATCGAGCATAATACACCTTTCCGTTTTTGCTGAATTTTGCTGTTCTGCCGCGGTACTCGTTTTCCATAAGGGAAACAAACAACTTCATCCGTTCGGCATAAGGCATCTTTTTGATATCCTCACTGGTTTCGTAAACTTCCATTCCGTCCTCCGTCTTTCCGGTGAGACTGAATTTCGCTTCGCTTGTCTGCTCCGCCCTGCCTTCTCCTTCTTCCATCCTTCCGGTATCCGCCAGCACCTCCGCAAATTTCTTCCGCAGCTGCTTGATGTTCTCTAAATCCCTGCTCAAATCCTCGGCAAATTCTGCGTAGGTGTTGTCCTCGAATAAAGCCTTGATGGTTTCCTCCATCTTTTTGAAAAAATCCTGAATCCTTTCCACCAGCGTTTTGTCCTTCTTGCTGAGTTCGTCCAGAAACTCCTTCAAATCTGCTTCATTTTCAACAATCTTCTGAAAGCCGTCCGCTACAACCTCCTCCATAATATCCGTCATCTGTACGTCCTCGCCGTAGGCATCCCCGTAAAGCTCCTCATATTCCGCCATGTGCTTTTCCATGTCAATGCCGCTTTTGTTCGCCAGATGGAATACCAGCTCACGCATTGCATCATATCCCGCAGGGTTTACCTTGCGGATGTAATGTACCATTTCATGGTTCACCGTTCCCATGGAGGTCTCTGCGTCCAGCGCAAGCGTAATCACGCCGTCCTCCAGCTTCCCGTTCACTTTGTATCTTTTCTCGTCCTTCTCCAAGGAAAGCGTGTCCACCAAACGAATCTCAGCACCGCCAATGTCGGCATAGAGCTTCGCAATCGCCTTCTGCCCCTCTGTTGCCTTCACGTCCTCGCCAACAATCAGCCCACGTTTTCCTGTCAGCTTGCTTGTTCCGCGGATGGCGTTTGCAATCTCCGCCCTTCTGTCCTCTGCCCCTGCCATCCATGCCTCATTCAGCATCAGCTTGTCCGCCGCCGCTGTGTATGCCGTCGGCTGAATCTCGTCCTCCGTAATGCCGGCAATCCCCGCGCGGTAATAGGTGTTAAATGCCGCCGTATGGTCGAGATTGCCCGTCTCTGCCGCCTTCCGCAGATATACCTCCTGCCCCTTTGCGCCGTAGTATTTCCCGCTGTATTCCTGCAAATCCTTTGTATAGCTTTCCGCCTCCTGCGTTTCCGGAGAAACAGTTCTTTCCGCTGTCTGCTGTCCCATTTCTCGCACTTCCGCTGTCGGCTGTTCTTCCGCTGTGGGTGCAGTCTGCTCTATCACAGGAGCGGTCTGTTCTGTTATGGGCATAGTCTGTTCCGCCACAGGCGTTCCCTGCTCCGTTACGGGTGCGCTCTGTTCCGCAGAAGGCATATTCTGTTCCGTTTGCAAGGTCTGTTCTTCCTCTGTCAAGGGCTGTTCCGCCTCTGTCGTTCCTTCTCCCAGTACGTTTCTTCCGGCAAGCCTGCTCCCTCCTGCTACGCCGCCCGCAATCATGCCGCCGCTCAATGCGCCAACCGCTGCGCTATCGGCAATCTGCTTTATTGCATCCCAGAGTGCCGCTGCCGTCGCCTGTCCTTCCGTCTTTCCTGCCGCTCTTGCCGCTTGGTAGATCTCTGCCATCCGGCTTCTGTCCCCCATGATGAGCGCATCCGCAATCTGGTTTGCCGTCTCCGATGTGCCTTCCTCCAAGCCCTCCGAGCCCATGTTTTTCAAAATCTCCATAGCAAGCCTGCCCTTGCCGCCTGCAATCTTCGCCAACTTGCCCAGTTTGAATAAGCGTTCAAAGCCTAATTTCTCCGTGATGATTTCCGCCGCTGCGCCAATCGTGCCGTATGCAACCGCTTCCTCTGTGGTTGCACCTCGCTCCGTCGCATCCTTTGCATTGCCGCTAAATGCACTTGCGCCGTACATGGCACTGTTCCCTGCGCCTAATGCCTTTCCGCCCAGTCCCAGTGCCCCCAGCGTTGCCATCTGAGAGCCCCAGTCGAATACTCCCAGTGCCCCCTGCTTCAGCTTCTTTTTGCCCCATCCCTTTTCGCCGAATTTCTTGTTTGCATCCTCTCCCAAAAAGCCCTCCGTCTGCCCCTGCCGGATCTGCTCGCCCATGAAAAGAGGGCTGTTCGGGTCAATGGCTTCTCCCCTTGCATCTTGCACAAGGCTGTATGCAGTCGCAAGCGGTGTTGTCAACGCTCCCATGTAGCGTGCATATAAGCCGCCCATCGTGCTTTCCTCTGCCAGCCTCTTTGCATCTGCCGTCCGCTGTGCCGCCGCTCTTTTGTTTACGTCCATTTCAATGGCTTTCAGATAGTCCGCCGCTTCTTTGTTTTTCCCTGCTTTTTTGTAATGGGAATATATTGCGTTTTCCCTGTCCGTCATTTTATCGTATCGTGTGGAAAAATCTGCTGCGGAAATGGTCGGGTTCACTGTGCCACCCTGCTTCGGTGTCCCAAAAATCAATTCTTTGATATTTTTAACTGCCTTCGCACTTGCCGGCACAGCCGCATTGTATTTTCCCGCCTTTTTTCTGTTCCTTGCCAGAGATTCCTCATAGGTTGTTTTCTTTCTCCCTGTAAGGGTTTCATTCTCCTTCACCTTGGAATCTGTGCTGATGATGGGGTTCACCGTTCCGCCCGCAACCTTTGTCTCCTGCCACTTTTTGTACATGGCATCCTTCACAGGGTCAACGCCGTGTAAAAGCTTATCTCTTTCGCTCTGTTTCTTTTTTTCCGTCTTTTTCCCGAAATTCTTTACTTCATCGTATGATAACATTCTCACAGCCCCCTTATTCCTTTTTTCTTAATTCCCTCTGTTGCTTTGCTTTTCAGAAGTCCCGCATCAATCTGTTGTTTCAGCTTGTTGTAGTCTGCCTCCGATACCGTTCCTTTCTGCATCAGTTGGCTTGCAAGCGTGGTAAACATGGTGGAATCTCCGTGCAATCTGTATAGCGTAAGCAGTTGATTGTATCCGTTTGTAACCTTTGCTGTATTCTTTTGCTTATCGTTGTCATTTTGCTTATCGTTGTCTCCGCCTCCGCCGCTGTTATCTACTTTTTTTTTACTCTTTTTCCCGCCGCCGCTACCGCTGCTGCTTGTCCCTGACATTGCCAGCTGCTTTTGCTGCAAGGTGAGTGCCGCCTGCGCCTTCTCCATGTCCTGCATATATTTCAGGTAGCTGATGTCAAAGCCCAACTCCTTGAGCTTGCTGTAGTCCCCCGTCGAAAGCGCATTTTCAATCGCCTGCTGTTGCTGCTGGAATTTCCATTGCTCCTCCGTCAGCCCGTAATTTCTGTCGCTCTCAAAAAGGCTGCGGTCAAATTCGTTTTCATGATTATTCTGATCCATTGCCGCCTGCATGGATCCAAAAGCAAAGTTTCTGTCTGTGTTGTATTGTCCCAGTGCATCCATGTATTGTCCGTAAAGCCTGTTTTCCTCTGTCTGGTACGCCCCCAGCTGGTTGTATTTGTCCGCCAGTTCGTCTGTGTATCTGCCGTAAGCCATCTGCTCCAGCTGTGGCACTCTGTCATTCAGCCCCGCAAGGTAATTGTCATAGCCCTGCTGTGCCGCAATCGCGCCGTATGTACTGCCGTATCCGCCCGTCATTGCCGCCGTCTGCGCCGCCGTGTCCTTCATGGCACGCTTCCCCTCTCGGATGTATTGGTCTCTGTATTGCTGATACATCGGGTCTTCGTTCATGTCGTAGCTGAAGCCCTTCCGGTTGCTGATGTCTGAAAGAAGCCCCTGTATCTCCGCTTCATATCTCGGTGTCCATGTGGGCGCAGGGTTTTTGTAGGCTTCGTTGAATTTGTTGAAAAGCGCATCCACGTTGCTGTTCTCCGCCGCCTTGTTCGGCTTCACGTATGTCGGGCTGTATTTGCCCTTCATCCCGTCTGCGCCGCCGCTATATTTGCCATAAGCAATTCTCATGTTGTCCGCCCTGTTGTGCGCCGCCGTTTTCTCCTCCTGCGTTGTTGCGTTCGCCCAGTTCTGCCGCTCCTGCAGAATTGTTTCCAGCGCGCCGGGGTTGTTCCGCCCCAGTGCCATGTCCGCATTGCCTATTTTGTTGCTCCCGTATAATTCCATCAGTTCCTCAAATGATTTTGCCATCTTTCTTCTCCTCCTTTTTTCCTTTTTCTTAGATTTTACCTATATTCTTCCTTTCTTTCCCCCACCCGCTTTATTGTCAGCACTTTTCTCCGCAAAGCCGCCTGCGGCGGTGCCGTCTATCTTCGGCATGCATTCCACTAAAAAAGGAACGCCATTCAGCGTCCCTCTAATTCCGCCACCCGCTTTTCCAGCTCGTCTATCCTCTGCATCAGCTTCTGTATCATGTGCGTGTTCAGCGCAGCAAATTCCTGATACCGCAGCGCATAGCCGTAGTCTGTAATAGGAGAGCTTTCGTCTGCCTCTCCGTTCGGCAGCTCCCTCTCATGAATCGGGCTTTTGATGAACCCCGCAAAATCCATGCTCGTAAGCCCTGCCGCTTCCAGAGCCTCCTCTATGTCCTGCGCAATAAATCCAACATGAAATCTCCCGCTCCGCCCGTTGTTCATCCGGTATCTCGTCGGTCTCAAAAGGGAAAAGAATCTCTCGTATCCCTCCATATCGTAGCCAATGCTGTTTTTCTGCCTCTTGTCAGAGGTGTTAATCTCCCCCGTGTCCGCAAAAACCGTATCCCAGTGATACCTGCTTGTCCCAAGGCTGGCCCCGCCGCTCGTCATGCAGTAAAGGTTCGTTGCCGCGCGGAAATCGTAGTCCCCCGCAAGTGTCACACCATTGCTTGTGCAGTATACTGCATATTCCTCTCCGTAGGTCATGCGCACCCCTCTGCCGGTTGCGATAAAATAGTTGTCCGCATCACTGCCGTACATCTTCGCACCCGTCGTTGTGCTTTTCCCGTCGTTTCCGCTGGCACATTCAAAGCCGCCGTAGCTGCTCCCAAGGGTAACGCTGTCTGCGTCAATCGTCCCTGTGGTGATGTTGCCGCCGTTGATTTCCGTTCGGCCCTTTCTCTCCAAGTCCGTAAAGGTTACAAAGCCGGTAATGTCAACCTCTGCCGCCACCAGCTTTGCCATGCGGCTTGTCAGCTGAAAGTTGGAAGCACTCGTGCCGCTGCCTACAATCCATTCGATTTTGTCTGCCGTCTGCTCCACAGCGGAAATATCGCCCTCTGCGTTGCTGATTCTCGTTGCCAGCCTGTCCGCCGTCTGCTGCACTAAGGATATGTTCCCCTTGTTGTCCGCAACGATTGTAGAAATCTCGTTCAAGGTCTGCCGCAGCATGGAAAAATTCCCCTCGCTGTCCTTAATCACATTTTGTATGTCCTTCCCGTATTGGAAGAAAAGTGCCTTCGCATCCTCGGAAAGATTCTCCTCAATGTCGATGTTTTGGAACATATACCGCAGCTTTTCATCCAGAAGGGCTAAGTAATTTAAAATCTGCCGCCGCTCCTTCTCGCTGTCCAGCTTCCCCTCCGTAATCGTCGGAAGCTGTATTCCACCGTAGTTTCCCATCCGCATTACCTCCGTTTTCTTTCCTGTATCGTTACACTGGCGGCTTACCTCCGCTCATTGCTCCCCGTCGCAAGAAACAGCGTCATATCGTGGATTGCCGCCGCCCCGTAGCCGCTGAACCGCAGCCGAAAATGGTCGCATCTGGTCGGAATCAGCGGCACATTGATAATGCCCTTTCTTCCGCTCCCTATGCTTTTCAGCCGCCGCCATGCACCCCTGCTGTCATAGTCAATCCAAACTTCTAATGTCGCTCCGCTTTCCACCTCGCATCTGAGTGAAACCCTGCTGATAAATTTGCTGTCCGCCGTCTGGTAGGTGAAGTCCGTTGTCTCTGCATACCAGTCAATCACGTCCGCATCCTTCCCGCTGATGGTCTTGATGACGTTCCCGTCCAGATAGTAGAGAGTATTCCCCCCTTTCGCAAAATATCGCGCCTCGGTGCTGTCCTCTCTGTGCCAGAGCCCCTTCGCCGTATCGTATACAAAAAGATGGGAAAACCCGTCCTTCTTCATGGAAATGTAATATTTGTTTTCCGCCGTTCCTGCCCATGCCGCCTCGTAGCCGCTCCCCAGTGCCGCCCCAACCTCGTAGGGCATACTTCCCTGAAAGCTCATAATGCCGCTGTTTGCCTTGTAGAAAAGCACCTCATTCACAATCTGTAGGCTGCGGCTGCTGCCTCTCTCTACACCTCGCAGCTGCCCCTCCACGATTTGAAAATTGCTCGGCTTGCTCCCGTATACCTTGTGTACGCTGTTCTCCTTGAAAAAAAGCACATAGCCTAGGTATGTAATTGCTCCCGTGAAATCTCCGTCATTCGCAATCGTCGCTGCGTAGCTGTCCGCTGCCGTCCCCTCGAAGCAGTAAAAATTTTTAAAATCCCCGATTTTCGAGGCGTAAATCTCATGCTCTTTCGAGGAACAGCCCCAAAGCCTGTTCTCCGCCACCGTCAGAAAATCCATGTCCGGCAGCTTTCGCTCTATCGTCAGTGCCGTCGTCTGGCTGCCGTCCTTCTCGATTGCCGCAATGATTTTTATCCAGCCGTCCCCAATGTCCTGTATCACATGAGTGCCGTTCAGCGCGTCCTCCCTGCATCCGCTGATTTCCACGCCGTCGCCCTTCTGAAAACCCTCATTGATTCCTGCACTGCTAATCTGTATGTATACCTGTCCTTCGCCGTCCTGCTCCGTCTCCGTCAGATAGGTTTGCTTCCAGCTTGCCGCCTGCACGGTCACTCGGTTCTCTATCTCTCCAAAGCTGCCGTCCGCCGTGTTGTAATATTTCTTGTCGGGGAAAATCAGCACATAAGCCCCCATCGAAATAAGCTGCTTTTCGCTGTCCGCAACCTCTCCAATCTTCTCCCCGCCATAAAATACCGCCGTCCCGTCCACCCAGAACAGCTTTTCTCTTGCCATTAGTCCGTTTGCCTTTCCAAGCGTGCGCACCGTTCCTCTTGCCCTTCTGGGGGATAATAGGGGGAATCTCTCCCCCGTCATGTTCTCCATAGCGGCAAATTCTCCCTTGCCCGCCTGCTCTGTGCAATTGTAGCCCTTGAAGGAAATCAGAATATCCTCCGTTGGTCTTGTTCCGCTCAGTCTTGGTAATTTCACCACCGCCACCTCCGCCCATGTGGAATCATGCCATTCAAATTCACCTGCTTCGGCTTGTGCCGCTCCCTGTAGTGTGCTGCATAGTCCTCCCATGCCTGATTGAAAAGCACCATCGTGTCGTTGTATCTGCCGCTGTCTCCGTTGTAAAAATCAATCATAGCCGCCAGATAATAGAGGTATACATCTGTAAAAGGAACGGGAACCATAAGCTCCCGCTCCTCCTCTCCTTCCCGGAAGGGAAGAAATTCTTTGTCAAATCCCTCCGCCTGCTCCAGAATGTCCGTGTAAATCCGTCCCTCGATGGTGTTCAGCATTGCAATCTTTTCTCCGTCTGTGTAGGCATTCGGGCGAATCGTGTCCACCCGCGCCAGCAGCTCTCGTATCGTCATGCGCCTGTCTCCTTTCATCCCATCATGCCGACCAGCTCCTGATACTGCTCCTCTGTGATGCGGTTCGCCATCAGGAATACATCCAGCTTGTTCAGCATATCCTCTTTTTCGTATGCGCCTCTTTCAATCAGCTTTTTCAGTCTTGCGTAAGTCATAATGCAATCTCTCCTTTCAAATCTCCAATTCCTTCATGCAGACCAAATAGTCTACATTGATTGCCGTCTCCAAAATCGCCTGCTCCGCCTCCGTCAGTGTCTCCTGCGCCGGCTCCGGCTCCTTCGGCGGCTCTCCCTTTAAAAATCGTACCGTAGCACCGTTTTTATAGTGCCGCTCCACGCTGCCTGCGTGCGCTTCTTCCTTCTGCATCCGCTCCACCTCATTTCTCGTCTAATCGATAGGCAATGTCCACGCTCCCAAGGCACTGTCGCCCCTCCGGCAATGTCTCCGATGGATTCGTAAAAAGAAAAGCCATCTGTATCTCCAAAGAACGTTGAAAAGGAAGGTATCCGATAAACGGAATCACGTTCATGTAACCATCCGTCCGTCCGGTTGCGGAACTGCTGAAACCCTTTCCCTCCGTAATCTTTTCCGCCAGAATATTGACATAGTAACTGCTGCCCATCTGTAAATTCCCGAAAAGATCCTGCTGGCGAGACGTGTTTTTCCCTTCCAAGCTCGGCAAAAGGTAGGTAAAGTCCGTTGCAAGCAGATGTCCAACCATGCCATAATTAGTACTGGTTAAAGCCATCCGCACATCGGCAATTATCTCTCCGTCTATCAGAATACGCATATCCCAAGCACCTTCGCCAATATTCGCACCTGAAGAATTGTATGGAATACACCCAAGCAAATCCGCCTGCAGCAGCTTTCCCGTTCCGCTGATTACCGCCATGGTATGCCATTTGTTCGGCGTGAGGGCAACCTCCCCCGTGCGCACTGTCTCAAAGCCGCCTGCGGCATTGCCCTCCTGCAATTCCTTCAAAAATCCTTTCATGCTCCTTCACCCCCTTTATTTCACAGTAAATTTCTGCACTGCCAGCCAACCATCGCCATTTTCGGTAAATGTGGAGGGTGCCATCGTGATGGCGTTCACATTCGTGCTCGTTACGCTGCCCGGCTGTTTTGTGCCTGTCTTGTTCTCTGCAATCACTGTCCCGTTGTATGTCACATTCACGCTGCTGCCGCCGCTGCTGTAATAGCCGCACGCACACGCCAAAAAGGCATTGGGTGCTGCGGAAGTGGTTGCCCAGCTGTTCGCATCCGCAACACCATCCTGTGAGCCAAGCTGTGTTGCGCCAAAAAGCCCGGTCGCGCCCGTCAGTGTGCTGTAAATGCGCTTTACCAGTGTATCCGAAGCATTCACCGCTTTCAGGAATTGCAGCATATCTGCAGTTTTCTTGTATGCCTGTGCAATCGCCTTCAGCGCAACACCGGAGGCAGCAACTGCGGTCATGGCTGTGCTGCTCGCAGCAACTGCGGTCATGGCTGTGCTGCTCGCAGCAACTGCGGTCATGGCTGTCGAATCTGCCGCCATTCCGGCGCAGCCGGAATAGCGTGCAGATTCGAGGTTTGCAAAGCCAACCACCAGTTTCGCAATCGCCATGTCGTTCTCCTTGATTTTTTCATCATAGTAAGGCGAAGCCGAAATCGCATTTCTTGCCACAGAACTCGCAGCGACGGCGGTCATAGCGGTCGCGCTCGCAGCGACGGCGGTCATAGCGGTCGCGCTCGCAGCGACGGCGGTCATAGCGGTCGAATCTGCGGCTACTCCTGCCATGCCGGAGTAGCCTGCAGATTCGAGGTTTGCCAAAGCAACCGTCAGCTTCGCAATCGCCATGTCGTTCTCCTTGATGTAGCTGTTGTAGTAGGGCGAAGCCTGCACTGCGTCTCTCGCAATCCGGCTTCTGCCGATGGCATCCATCGCCCCCCTGTTGTTTGCGACCCTCTGCATGGCTGTCTGGCTGTTTGCAATCCGCTGCATGGCTGTTTCGCTGTTTGCGATGGCGTGCATCAAAAGCGCATTGCCTGCCACCGCCGCCATGGCTGTGCCGTTTCCTGCCACTGCCGCCATGGTCGCAAGCCCCTCCAGCACCGCCGCATCCATCCCGTAAACCAAAAGCATCCATTTCCCTGTATGCTCCGCGGAAAATGTTGTCAGCATTTCCTCTAATGCCTCTGCATGCATGTCCCTGTCATTCGCCGCCGCACGGCTCATGCAGAGTTTCTTCCAAGTCTCCTTGTCCTGAAAGGTGTAGCTTTCCTCCCCGAAAAGCTTGTAATGCGAAAGCCACTGCGCCGGCAGAATCTCCTGCTCCAGCGTGTCCTGCCGCGCAATAAAAATCGGTTCGTTCATGCCTTCCCCTCCTTCCTGTAATATAAGCCGCCGCCCGAAACCCCAAGTCGGTATTTCTCCCCGGTCACATCATCCACAAGCACCCCCGCTTTCGCAGCCGCCGCCAACGCCGCCGTAAATTCGCTTTCCGTCCCGGCGTATCCGCCTTCCTTCGCCGTTTCGTATGCGCTTTTACCGTCTGCGCCGTTCTGCCCCTTCTCGCCGGTGTCGCCCTTTTGTCCTCGCTCGCCTTTGAGTGCCGCAAGCTGCTCCGCCGTAAAGTCGGAATATGTAAAGGCATCCCCCTTCGCCCCGTCGAAGTAGTCTATGCCCTTCTGTGGCGTGTAGCCATCCTGTCCTCTTTCTCCCTTGAGTGCCGCAAGCTGGGCCTCTGTGAAATCGTCATAGGTAAATGGATCTCCCTTTTCCCCTCTTGCTCCGTCAAAATAATCTACATTCTTCTGCGGCGTGTAGCCATCCTGTCCTCTTTCTCCTTTGAGTGCCGCAAGCTGCTCCTTTGTAAAGTCCGCATAGGTAAATGGATCTCCTTTTTCCCCTTTTGCCCCCTGCAAAGGCCCGTGGTTTTCCCATCTCTGCGCCTTGCCGTCATAGATGTAAATGTCATAAGGCTGTGCCGCGCCCACGCCGTATGCGTCTCCGGCATCGGGGCTTGCTATTGCCTTCCGCAGTTCAGCCTCTGTCGCAAAGCTCCCCAGAATCGTCAACCCCTTGCCCGTTTCGCCCTTCTCCCCTTTCAGTGCCGCAAGCTGTGCCGGCGTAAAGTCCTCGTAGGTAAAGGCATCCCCCTTTGCCCCATCGAAGTAGTCTATGCCCTTCTGTGGCGTGTAGCCATCCTGCCCGGTATCTCCTTTTTCCCCTTTCAGCTTTGCCAACTGTTCAGGTGTGAAGTCCTTGTAGGTAAACGCATCTCCTTTTGCTCCCTTTAGCGTCGCCAGCTGCTCCGGTGTAAAGTCCTCGTAGGTAAATGGATCTCCCTTCGCCCCATCGAAGTAGTCTATGCCTTTTTTGGGTGTGTAGCCATCCTGCCCGGTATCTCCTTTTTCCCCTTTCAGCTTTGCTAGCTGCTCCTCGGTAAAGTCGCTGTAGGTAAAAGCGTCTCCTTTTGCTCCCTTTAGTGCCGCCAGTTGTTCTTCTGTAAAGTCCGCATAGGTGAAGGGGTCGCCTTTGTCGCCCTTGGCGTTTCTGGCAATCTCTGCCGCCTCCTGCGCCTCCTGTATTGCCGCCGCTGTGTCTGTCTGCCGCTGCTTTTCCGCACCTTCTCTTGCCGCTTCTGCGTTCTCTCTTGCCGCTTCGCTTTCCAGCACCTTGGAAACAGAAGCCTCCATCTGCTTTAGCTCGCTTAGCTCGCCCTTCCAGTCTCCGTCTGTGTCAATCGCACCTTCCACAAAGACAGGTGCTTTCGCCGTTGTCCAGTTCAGCACGCCGTCCGCGTCATTCCCTCGCACGGCAATGAAAACCGTCCCGTTCTCTCTGAAAATCCCTGCATCCACCTCAAGAAATAATGCAATACTTTCCTCCTGCACCGTCTTGATTAAAAGCAGGGTGTCCTTCTTCCCGCTCTTGTATTCCACATCCAGCCGAAAGGTCAGCGGCGAAAGGTCTATCCTGTCCGCCTCGTATCGTTTCATCATGAAGGTGCGGCTCACTGTCCGCGTGTCCCCTGCAATGAAGGTCTGTTCCTCGTTCGGAAAAAGCATTTCCTTCCCGATAATCGAAATCACTTTCTTCTCCCTCCTTCCGAAAAATCCGCTATTGTAAGAAAAGCGGAAGCATTTCTGCCTCCGCCATCCGTCATCTTACAGAAACTGACCTGTGCCGTCCTCCGCCTTCTTCTGCATTTCCTCCATCATTCTAAAGGTTGCCGCCTTCTGATTTTCGCTGTTTCTCAGCACCTCTGCCACAAACTTCGGCACTTCAACCTCTTTCCCACGCTGAATCAGGTATTTGTAACCGTTCACGCTTACGAATACATCGTCATCACCGTTTCCGGTAATTGGCAGGCGGATTGTCTCCTTTTCCGCCTTTGCCGCTTCCATTGCCTCCTGCATCCGCTTTTCCATCTGCACCTGCTTCTGTCCGGCTGTCAGCTCTGTTTCCCTTTCTTCGGTCTTGCCTTCTTCTTTACTTTCCGCCGCCAGCAGCTCCGCATCAATCCTTGCCGCCTCCGCCGCGTCTCTTTCGGCTTTCAGCCTTGCATTTTCCTCCAGCAGCTTCTGCATTTCCTCCTGTGTAGGCATTGTGCTTTCCGCTGTGGTTTCCTTTTTTGTAGCCATAGGGTTGTCCTCCTTTTCTTAGTTCGCCGCCGCTGCGCTGAAGCTGGAGCTGCTTTCGATTCTTACCATAAACTCATCGGAAAGGATTTCCGCTGTCTTGATTGCCTTCCAGCCTGCGCTTGCTCTCTGGTTCAAGGGGTCTGCCGTGCCGCCGCTGCCAAGCTGCTTTACAATCGTCTGCAAACCGCCGCCTTCTACCTCTGTCACGCCGTAAGCGTTCTTCCCGATAACCAAGGTAGAGAATACAGAAACATCTCCGCCTGCGGTATTCTTGTCCCATATTTTTGCCTCGGTCGATTCCACAAAGCGCACATTGCCGATGCGCCCCAGCTCGCCTTCGTACATTGCCTCTGCATTGGTGTATTTGTTCCATTCCTCCCATTTTTCATCCTGCATCAGGTCATAAGCAACATAAGGATGCACAATAGCCACATAGCTCTTGTCAAAAGGCACTGTGTTTGCGCCCTTCAAAATTGCCGCCGCCTTCATAATCAGCTGCAGGCTCATCAGGCTGTTTGCCTTGATGCCTGCCCTTGTGGTTACAGGTGTTGCCCCCGCAGGCGCATACAGTACGTTTGTCCCGCCGTTGATAACCTCTCTCGTGATGGTGTCCAGTGTTCTGCCGCTCTGGTCGCCCAAAAGCACCACTGCCTCTGTCAGGTTGTTATCAATCGCCGTCAGCAGCAATACGTCGGAAAGCGAAATCCAGTCACCGTACTGCTTCACCTTCGCCGTTACCGTTGTAACGCTCATCTTATTCGGGTCAGGTGTCACGCCCTCTGTCAGCGCAGTCAGTGCCTTCGGCAGTGTCTTGTAGCGTCTGAATTCAATCTCCTTACCGCCGTTTTTGGGGATAGGTCTTTTCTGCCCGAATTGGTCGTGTACCAGATTCGGCTTTGCGTTGTCCAGAAGCACGCCGTCATAAAAAATTTTCATTTCCGCCGACAGTGTCTCTGTCGTCGTTGTCATCACGTCAAACAGACGCAGATTCATTCTCTGTTTTTTCATTTCTTCTGTCCTCCTTTTTTCAGAACCAATCAGGAGAATGTGATTCTCTCGTCAGGGTTTCTTCTCGCTCTCTCAATCAGTTCATTTCTCTGCTGTTTTGTTAATTTTGTTACGTCAATCGGTTTCTCTCTTGCCCCACTGCTGCCGCTCGCGCCGTTCTCTGCCGGTCTTGCGCCGCGTGCGCGGATGCTGTCCAGAACCTTTCTCTCTGTTGTTGCTGCCGTGTGCTGCAGCGCACCGCCCATCAGGTCATCAAAGTGAACTGCCTGATAAGCCGTCCCCACACTGATACCATGATCCAGCATTCGTACAAATTCGGGATTGTCAAATTCCGCCGCAAGGTCAAGTGCAGGGAATTTTTCTTTCAGCTGCTCCGCCTCCTGCGTCCATGCGGCAAATTTCTGTTCAAATTCCTGCCTCTGTCTGTCCTGTGCAATCTGCTCCTGAAATGCTTTGTTCTCCCGTTCCATTTTTTTGAACTGCGCCAGCTGCTCTACGGTCATGCCCTTTTCCAGAGCCTCCGCCTCAAGGTACTGTCTGTCGCCCTCCAGTGCCGCCTTCAGTGCCGTAAAGTCCTTGCCGTCAAGGTTGTATCTTTCACCTACCATTGCCAGCAGTCCCTCTGCATCCTTCAGCTTGCTTTCCGTCTGCTTGCTGTTTTTTAGTCTCGCCTGCACAATCTTCTGCACCCTTGTGTCAAAGGCATCCTTGTATTCGCCCTTCACCATCGTGTCAAATTCTGCGTTGAAGTCCCTGCTTTCGCCGCCAGCTGCGCCTGCTTCTGCTCCGGTCGTGGTCGCGCCTGCCGCTGCAGTGCCCGCCGCTCCTCCTTCGCCGTCAAATAAGCGCAAATTCATTTCGTAATGCTTCATGGTTTTTCCTCCTCTACTGTCTTTCCAGTGTGTCTTTTTTTCTACCGTCTTTCCGATGTGTCATCCTTTCGGAAGGTTTTTCTCGCTTATGCTCGAAAACCGCTAACACCGTCTCTCCGTGGTGTCTTTTTTCTGCCGTCTCTCCGGCGTGCCTATTGCCATTGTAATATAAAAAATAATTTACTGCCCCCTCCCGCAGTCGTGCATCAGTCTCTCCATCCGCACGCAGTCTGCGTATTCCTCCGCGATCAGCTCAAAGCCGCACAAAATCCCCCGAAAAAGCGTTTCTATCTCCCTTTTTCTGCTCCCCTCCTTGTAGGCTACAACAAGCATCTTCCCGTCACTGTGCCGCTCCGCAACCATTGCATGACATACGCTGTCAAGCCCTGCATAAAGCGTCTGCATCAGTGCCGAAATCGCCGCACACACAATGTCGTTCCCGGGGTTGTATCCGGCGTGTCCCTCCGCCTGTATGCAGCAGATGTCCGCCGTTTCCGCCCATAAAATCTTTGTCATCCGTTTCCACCTCTCATCCTACCGTTGTCCTCTCCCTCGTTCTCTCCTTCGCTCGCTCTGCAATCTTGTTTCCCTTTGCGCTCCGGTAGGCATCTCCTAACGCATCTGTGCCGCTGCCTGTTCCTGTCGGCGGCATTTCCTCTCCTGCCGCTTCGCCGCTTACGGCTCCTATCATGTCTCTGCCTGTCAGCTGTGTGATAACCTCCGCCATCTGTTGAATTTGCATCTGCATCTGCTGTAGCTGCTGCAGCATCGTTCCGTTCTGGCTTACCTTCCGTATGATTTCCTCCCGCCCCTCAAAGTCCATCATTTCCAGACAAATCAAGGCTTGGTCTGTCAGCTGTGGGTTGAACAAACCCGCTCCGTAAAGCTCCTTTGCCAGCTCGTTTTGTGCCACACGGGAAAAGGGACTGCTTTTCTGGCTCGTAATGTTGATGTCAAAGATAGGCTTCCTGCTGCTCACTGCCACCTGCCCCATGAGCATTTCCTCCTTGGGCTTTAGGTTTTCGTTGCTGTATTTGATGAATTCATCCCCACGCTTGCCCGTAATGCGAAACTCTCTCGCCTCATCGTAAAACTCCCGAATCAGCTCCACCACCAGAATGTTGATTCTCTCAAATGTGCGGTATGCCGATTTAATCATGTCTCGGCTCGTCTTGCTTCCTGCCTCCTGTAAGGCTGCAATCGCACTTGCCGCAGTTACGCCGCTTGCTGTGCTTCCTTGGGAAAAGTCTCTGTTGCTGCTCGTCTCCTTCAGCTCGTCAATCTTCAGCTGGTAAAGGTTCGTTGCAATGCCTCCTACGGGTGCCGTCTGTATCGGCTTAATGTTGTCAATATCCCCCGTGTAATTTACAATCGTGTTCCCCAGGTCTGCAAATTGTTCCGCGTTTATGCCGCTGCCGTCCTTTGCAAAATATCGCGGCTCGCTGCACCATTTCACATTCTTCTCAAAGCTGATCCACATGTTGTCAATCGAAATCTGTGCGTCCTTCATAATGTCCACATAGCCAAATCCCGCAGGGCTGTCCTTTTCGGGAAAGAGTACGTCAAATTCGTAAGGGTATCTCCCGTGTGCATAAAGTCCATTCTCCATCCCTTCCTCCGCCTCTGTGGCATAAAGCAGATTCCCTTCGCAGAATTTGATAAAATGCAGCGTCATTCTTCCGCCCTCGTGCTTTTTGTAATACCAGTCCACTACCATGCACTTGTCCGTCGTGTCAATCGTGTCATCGTGCATGTATTTTGCACTCCGTGTATCGCCGCTGCCTCTGAATTTGAAATCAGGGTATTCCCCCTCCATCTCCTCCCTGTTCACCAGCTCAATGTGAAACAGGTTCGGGCTTTTCTGAATATCCTTTACCCCCGGCTCCCAGAACAAATTGAGAATATCCACGTCCACAATGCCGATGTCCCCCACACCATTGTCCTTATCCTTGTCCCAGAAAACCTTGTAAACCCCTGTGCCGCTTTTCAGCTTGTCATGCCATGCGTCGTTGTATGCCTGCTCAAAGTTGTTCTGCTTCAAAATCACAGGCACAATCTTGGAAAGCACCTCCGCATCCGCCTTGTCCCCCTCCTCTCTCGGCAGAAAGCTCGGCTGTGGGTAGTTGTCCATGGCATCTGCGTGCTTGTTCGCCAAGCTGTTGAATAGCCACGCCGAAGCCGTCCGCGGGCCGTTGTCCTTGTCTCTGATTTGTTCCCAGTGTAGCATCTTGTACCACTGTTCGTTTTCTACAATCCTTTTGTCAAGGTTCTTCTTCCCGTCCATGTATTTTCGCAGAAGCTCCTCTCCCTTTTTCACAATTACGCTGCTTTCTATCTCGTCAAACATGTTCCTTCCTCCTTCTCCTATACTCTGTAGAATTGATATTTTCCGTCCGCCCTCTCTCCGCCGAATAGGTTCAGAGGGTCCTCCAGCGGCATCAGCTTCGGCGTTGTCTTTCTCGGCGAAATCGGGCGCGACATAAAGATGTATCTGCACTCGTCGTAGATGTGATCCTCTCCTTCCGTGTCTATGTCCTCCACCTTCGCCTCGTCATATACTAGGTTCGGTATCGTCCGCAGAAAGTGCTTGCAGGTGTCAAAGCAGTAGAACATGCTCCTCCCCTCCTCGTCAAATGCAAGCCTGTAATGAAACTGCATCTTCCCCGCAAGGCGTGTGTTGTCCCCCTTCTCCCATGAAATGAAGTGTGGGAAATCCTCCATCTGCTCCGCTATGCTTTCCCCTCGGCTTTTCTCAAAAATGCTTGGGTCGGCTACGCCTGTAATGCTTTTCCCCTTCAGTAGTGGGTGCGTCGTTTCTATCTCCCGTATCCCCGCCGCAATTTCCTTCGGGTTAATGCGGATGCCCTCGTTCGGCACGCCCGTGCAGCCGTAGTATTCCGCAATGCGGTAAAGCACGCCCTTTTCGTCCACCGCATACCAGCCTACGCTAAATGGTCTGCTAAACCCAAAGTCAAACCCCCGCACAATCTTCCAATGCTCCGGAATCAGGAACGGCTTGATAACATGGCTCCACCGCCTTGTCTCATAGCCGGCAGGGTCGTCCCGCCATTCGCTGAATACCTGTCCGCTAAAGCAGTCCCAGTCCCCGTAAAGCAGCGCCTTCTTCTCCGCCTCGCTCATCATCGCAAGGCTGGCAAGGTATTCGGGGTTGTTCTGCAAAAGCGCAGGGTTGTCGAATACCGTTGAGGGAATGAATATCCTGTCCCGCTTCATCTTGATTTCTCCGCCGTCCGGTGCCTCCACGCTGTAGCTTTCCCATATCGTTGTCTTGGGTGGTGCCGCCGTAATAAAGCGGCTCTTTACCCATCCGTGCCCGATGCCGCCGGGGTTCCCTGTTGCCCGCATGTATACTCGCGTCCCCTTGCCGCTCGGTCTGTTTCGGGAGAAAAGATAGCTGTATTCGTCCCATGTGAAATGCGTTAGCTCGTCAAAGCCGATGAAGTCAAATTCCTTCCCTTGGTATTTGATTTTGTCCTTCGCATGATGCAAACTCCCAAAGTAAATCTTTGCACCGCTCGGAAATTTCCAAACGTGCTCGCTCCCGTTGTATTTCGCCTTCGGAAATGCCGCCCCGTAAAACCGCAGGCTCCTGTCTATCAGCTCCGATAATTCGGGGTATGTCTTTCGGATGATAAGCCCCTTGTAGTGCGGTATGTTTACCTGCCTGAGTGCCTCCATCAAAAGGCTGTCGCTCTTGCCGCCGCCTGCCGCTCCCCCGTAAAATGCTTCATACTCCGGCCGCCGCATAAATTCAATCTGCTTCGGCTGTGGGCTCCAGATTACCTTCTTCTCCTTCCGTAGCTCCTCCACCGTCTTTGTCCATTTCTTCCATGTCATCTTCTTCCACTCTTTCCAATGTCTCCGCCAGCACAATCAGGCTGTCCTCAGGTGCTTTTTCCATCTCTGCCAGAATCCGCTTGTAGTCGTTGTATTTTGCCTGCAGCAGCTTTTCGCGAATCGTCGGAATGTCGTAAACATCCCGCATCACATCCGCTATGTTCTTCAGTGCTACCGTCAAATCCTTAATCATCTTCACGTCCTCCGGCGTTACGCTTTTCCGCTTTTCCCTGAGCTTTTTCATCCGCTCCACGTCCTGCCCAATCAGGTCTGCCACATCCTCCGCAACATCCCGCAGCTTCACCAGACGCTTCACTTCTTTTTTCGCCGTTTTCTGGGACGCTTTCTGCGCAACCTCGGTGCGGAATTTTTTCCGCTCCTCCACCCAGTTCTCTTTCCTGCTCCTGTCCTTTATCGTCCGTAAGGGGATTTCGTATTTCTCCGCCAGCTTTGTCAGGCTCTCTCTCCCCGTAATATAAGCATTTTTCACCTCGCCCCAATCTCGCCGCTCCGTCTTTTTTTCCATCTTCTTCTCCCTCCTTGCAGAGGTGCTTTTCTCGCCCCCTCTCCGCCTCGTGTACCGTTTTTCTAAAATCTATCACATTTCTGCACCATTTGCCCCCGCCCCCCTCTCCTGCGCCGCACGCAAAAAAAGAACAGGCTTTTATGCCTGCTCCCTCTCCTCCACACTGACCGTTGCCAGATGCTTTTCAAAGTCCGCATGGAATAATACACGCTTTTCCTCCAGTACGCGGCTCATATTCTCTGTCTGAATCGTAACTGCTCCGCCTGCCGCCAGCGCGCACCCCGCCATCAGAAAAAGCATCAGCTCATTGTTCTGCGCCGCTTCCTCCAGCTTCTCCGCCGCCTCCTGCCTCGTCCTCTCGCATACATCGTGCAGGTATCGGTTTCCCCTCTCTAGCCCCACTATCATCTTCTCCTGATTCTCCAGTCGTACATTTGCCTTTTTCAGCTTTCCTCTCAGCTTCATACTCGTAACCTCCGTAAATTTCGTTAAGATAAGTTGCATACGCACAGTTCATGTCCGGAAACTGCCTGCAGTGCGCCCGCACAAATTCCTTTTTTCTCGCCGCATTCGCAAAGCTGTGCGCAAAGCTCCGCTCCGCCCCCTCCGCCCCCTCCAGTTCCACATCGCTCTCGCAGTATATCACTGTCTGGTTGCTCCGCAGATAATAGGGGCACCGGATCGTCGTGTCATCGTTTGGCATGTTTTCTCCCACCTCCGTCATTCCTTCCCTTCTGGTAGTCCTTGATGTTCATTTTCTGTTCCTCCTTCTCTCCAGTGCCGCTTCCGCTTCTTCTCTTGTAAAATACAGGTTTTCGTAGTCATACGATTCCCATTCGTCAGCATACTTGACAGCCTTCGCTGATACATCCTGTACCTGCCATTCGTTGATATAAAAATATCTGTTTGGTACGGTTTCCTCTATGATTTCATATACCACATCTCCGACCTTGCAGGGCAGCACCAACAGCCGCCCCTGCTCTTCCAAGTCCCTGTAGCGTTTTAGTTCCTCCAGCCAGTCAGCTTCCTGTCCAAATCCCTCTGCAGTTCTTCTGAACACTCCAAAATCATCCTCCGACAGATGTTTCCGGAGCCGTTTTTCTGCCGCTCTTAACCGGTTAATCTTTTCTTCAAGTGTCACTCTCATTTTTCTCACTCCTCACAACCGCATCTACGCCTTAAATTGCCCCATGCAGTTCCTGCATGGTTTCAAATCGCCTTCCGCACATCTCCGGCAGATTTGCCCTTACCAGAGCCTCTGCAAACGGCGGCGGCACCGCATTTCCGCAGCGTGCGACCTGCTTTGTTTTGCCGTAGGCTTTCCCTGTATAGTCATGGTCGATGATGTAATCGGGCGGAAAACCATTCGCCGCGTACAGTTCCCTCGGTGTCAGCATCCGCAGTCCGATGTCACTGATGAAATACAGCGTTCCATTGACATCCAGCAGCAGAATTTCATCCGCTGCGATTGCATACCCGCAGTACGCATTCAACAGTTCTCTGACTTCATTCCAGTGGTGCAAATTCATTTCCGACCGGCTCATTTTCACTGTGACAATGCCGAAATGCCCTGCGGATGTTGTAACCGTATGCAAGGGCTCGTCCGGCTTCTGTCCGATGCCCGTTTTGTAAAATTTGGAAATAAAGGTTTCAACCAGACCATTGTGGTCTACAGTCGTAACCGTTCCAAGCGGCGTATTTGCATCACTGCCGTTCCCTGTATAGCCGCCGCTGAAAAACTTTTCCATGTGAGCCATGCAAAGGCACTCCCTGTCCTTCGTAGTCGAGGTATGTAAGGGACTATTCACATCCAGCGGTCTGCCATTCTGGAAGTATTCCGCCAGATATGCCACAGAAAGTCCGTATCGGTTCGCCGCATCCAGCGTCATTATCGGTTCATCCACCCCCTGCCCTCTTACTCTTTCCGATTGCTCTGTGTGATACTGAATCAGAGAAGGCATCGCAAGGCATTGTTCAGCCTTAGATACTGCTATAGCAGTCATTACAGGTGTTGCCAGACCATATCCATGCTTTCCTGTAATTGTCGGAATGGGTTCTTTCAGTTCCTGTCCCCTAAATTGTTCTCCTTTATGGTTCACCTGTACAATAAACGGACTAAGTTCCGGTTGACACAGGTACTGTTTCCCGCTGCTTACAACAGTACTTACAGGTTCTTTAATATCATGCACCCTCGGTGCCTGCCCTTTTCTTTCCCCGTAACCAATAGGAACAATAAAAGGCTCTTTATTCTGCAATACAAATTTCTCGATGCCTCTTGCAATGCGTTTCCGTGTATTTACCGCCAAAGGGCGCACAGCACGGATACCGTATTTTTCTTTGATTTCATCCGTTGTGTCAAAAATAGACGGGCATGGAATCGTCCAGTCGATAATCTCCGCCGCTCCTCTCCATGGCTTGCACTTTCCGTTTTTTACTTCTTCGCTGTCCTTCGGCGCATGAGTGCGTTCCGCCCAGATAATCGGCTTGCCGTCACATCTGGCAATCAGAAAGAATCTCTTTCGGATGGTCGGCGCACCATAGTCTGCCGCTACAAGCTCCCGATGGTCTATCTCATAGCCCAATGCCTGCAGCTGCTCCTTCCACTTGCGGAAGGTTTCGCCGCGCCTGCTTTTCACAGGCTTTCCTTTTCGCACCGGGCCCCATGTCTGAAATTCTTCCACGTTCTCCAGAATGATAACTCTTGGCTTAACCGTCCCTGCCCATTTCAGTACAATCCATGCCAGACCGCGAATATTTCTGTCTACGGGCTTACTGCCCTTTGCCTTGGAAAAATGCTTGCAGTCCGGCGAAAACCACGCCAGCCCGACAGGTCTGCCCCTCGTGACCTCCCACGGGTCTACGTCCCATACGCTTTCGCAATAATGCCTCGTTTGCGGATGATTCGTCTGATGCATCAGAATCGCATCCGGGTCATGGTTGATGGCTGCATCCACCGCTCTGCCTGTGGCAAGCTCTATCCCTGTTGACGCACCGCCTCCGCCTGCGAAATTGTCTATTATCATTTCCTCAAAAAAATCTATCTGCCTCATGCCCTCACTCCTCAGAACGGCAAATCGTCATCCTCTACTGTCTCGTCAATGGGGTAGAATCCCTCCTGCTCCGCCAACCCCATTTGTTTCCCGGTCTGCGCCGCAGGCTTGCTCTGTGCCGGCTTGCTCTCTGCATCCCTCTTACTGCCCGTAAAATAGCAATTCTCTACAACAACCGTTGTTGTCCAATGCCTTTCGCCGTCCTTCTCCCAGCTTCTGACATTCAGCCGCCCTTCAACAGCGAACATGGCACCTTTTTTCATAAATTTTTCTGCAAACTCCGCCATGGCTCCCCATGCAATGCAGGAGATAAAATCTGTATCTGCCTGTCCATTCTTTTTGAACCGCCGATTGACTGCTAATGTATATGTGGCGTACTGTTTGGAATCCTCTGAACGTGTCCAATCCATTTTTGGGTCGCTTGTCAGCCGCCCCATTAGAATCACCTTGTTCATGCCTGCCTCCCCCTTCTCTTGTAATGGCTTACCGCTGCGCTCTTTCTTTTATCCGCTTCATGCAGTATGCTTGTCCTTCTGATTCTTTCCTGCCGCTCCGCTTGCCGCTTCCCGTTCCATGCCTTGTACCTCTCACACGTCCCATGGCAACCGACAGTCCTCTCTTGGCATCCGCAGCAGGGGCAGCCCTCTGTCCCGGCGCTGTATACGATTCCTTTCCTCATGCTCATACCTCCTACAGCAAATAAAATCCGCCCGTATCCTCAGGCATCTGCGGTTTTCCTTCTGGTTCATCCCCCAGATAATTCCGCCCAATAATTGCCATAAATTCCTCTCTGCTGTGTGCCTCCTCAAACCTCCGCTGGCAAGCCCGCTTCAAGCGCAGATCAGCCTCGTGTCCGTCCCTGCCATGCACGCCTTTTGTCCCTCTGTGCTTTTCCGCCGTCAGCCAAACCCAAAATCCATGCTTGTCCGAAATCCTCCGTAGGCCTGTCCCGAAAAATATATGGTGCTTCTCCAAGCCTCTTGTCTCTCCCGTCAGATAGCAACGCTTATCCTTCCCCGTCAAAATACTGCTCGTGTGGCTTCCCTTCGCCATAGTCCTCTCCTCCAATCCGTATTGCCTTCATGTATCTGGTAAAACCCGTCATTTCGCTGTAATAGCTGATCTCCTCAACCACACGGTAATGCTTCGGTGCCCGCAGCTTTCTGCTTTTCGCAACCTCCACCACAGTCTCCCTCGGTTTTTCAAGGTTGCGGCTCCCGTTCCATCTGCGTCCGTATTCCTTGTAGTTTTCTTTTGTGATGTAAAACGCAAGCCCCGTGTAGTCGCCTCCCGGCTCCAGTCTGGAAATCATCACACGCCCCAGTCCCCAAAGCTCCGTAATCTCCTTCAAGGTCACATCCATGTCATTGATAATCATGTGCAGGTGTTCCCTGCCCTTCTTCCCCGTCTCAATCACATATATGTATTTCAGTGCGTCCAGTCCCTTCCGTTTCCGTAGCCGCTTCAATCTCCAAATGAAATTTCTGAAAAGCCGTAGGGCATCCTCAATCCCAACCTGTTTTCTGTATGTCAGTGTTAAGAATAAATCCCCCGCCTTGAAATTTGCGTTTATCATCCGCCCGCATCTTTTTCTCGTTTCCAGAAAATTGTATTCCGCTATTTTTTCTGGGCTGATGTTTTCCCGCATGGCTCTTTCGCAGCCTTTCCCCTTCACTTTCGTGCTGTTGTATTCCTTCGCTTCGTAAACATCCCCCGCCCAAATCTTTTTTAAATATCTCGGCATCCGTTCCACCTCTGTTTTTTAATTCCTATTTCCCCTCTATGTTTGTAGGGGTATGCTCGAATTGTTAATACTATTATCAAGGAGCAAAAGGGTTCCCCAACCCTTGATTTTTCAGTCTTTTTCTGCTATAATTCAGTTAAATATCTCAGCGGTTTCCCTACCGCTCGACCGGCATCGAATTTCCCCTTCGGTGCCGGTCTTTTTTTCTTCATTCTTCATCCTTCATTCTGACAGTCGCATTTTTCGCCATGGTCTAAGTGCGCGCCGCAGCTTTCGCAAACCTGATATTTCATGTTCCTTCCCTCCTCCCATTCCTTCTTTTCTTCTTCCACGCCTCTCTGTTCGCATCGCATCCATAATATCTGCACCTGCTCATAAAGGAACTCCGACATCTTTTTCTCGGGAATAATGGCAATCAGTACCAGCCCGTCCTTCACCGCAATCATCCAGCCGTTCCCAAACCTCCGCAGGAAGAACCGCAGATAATTTGTATCTCCCTTCATGATTGGCTCCATGTTCTTTACATCAAGCCAGATCACGCCATGCAGTGCCGTGTAGAAGGGCATCAGCCTGTATCCATCCATGTCGACCACAAGCCCCGCCATGTCACTTGTCAGTGCTATTTCATCCCCCGTCTCGTTCCGAAGTGATGTTTCCGGGACATTATTCCCTTCTACATAAAAGCCACCAATTTTTTCCTCGGATACCCCTGCCAGCCGCAGGAAATCCTCCGAATCCATCTTCGGCAGTCCTTCCAAGCGGTACACAGCCGCACCCACATCTACCCACTGCACGCCGTTTTCATCCGTCAGCACACAGGCAATCCTTGTTTGCTTCGCCCGCTTCGCAATGTCCGCAAATTTCATTTGTATCCCCTCCGATAAAGAATCTTTTTCAGCCGCTCATTTTCTCTTGTCAGCTTCGCATTTTCAAGCAATGCCGCTGCAAAGCCCGTCGCAAGCATGGCAAAAAGAATAATGTAAATCAGAACCAATTTCTCAAAATCCACGCAGACGCACCTTCTCTCCCATTTCCTTCCGCAGCAGCGTGTTGTATCGGAAGCACTCTGTGTATCCGCCCATGTCGCATTGAAAGAAATGCCGAAATAACCGCACCACAACACCACTCCGCTTTCTCCGCCGCTCGTTCTCCTCTCCGTCCATGCTGTCAATCACATCAATCCTTCTGCCTGCCCGCAGGCCCAGCTTCTCTGCCTCCTGCCGCAGGCTGTTTGCCGTCGTTTTCTCCATCTTCTTCCTCCTTTTGTAGCTTGTCCTTCTCATGGGGCAAAGCCCCGCTTACGCTGTTGCCGTCTCCTCGTCTATAAATTCTGCCGTGCATCCGTGCGCCTGCGCCACTGCGCTAATGGCACGTCGGTTCAGCCGTTTCCCAAATTCTGCCTTTTCTTCCTCGCTCAGGGAATCGTAAAGAATAACCTCGTCCCCTCTTATGATTTTTGTGATTACCTTCAAAGGCTCCTTCTTCGCCATGCACAACACCTCCCTTATACGTTACTCCGCTGCCATTTTGTCCTATGCGCTTTTCTTCTCCTTCCTCATACTTTCTCAAATCTTTTAAACTATTTCCCCCACCCAGTTTATAGTGTCTTTTAAGACACTTTTTCATCAAAAAAAATTTCCTCCAACGCCTCAACCTTGTTAATTCCAAGGATTTCAATGATTTTTTCAATCTCCCTTCTCGTAAACTCTGTTTTTCCGTTGCACTTGCGATAGAATGCAGAACGTGAAATTTTCAGTGCATTGCACATCTCTGCCGCAGAAATTCCTTTCATTTTCATTTCATATTCCAGTTTCAATTTATTCATATTTTCCACCTCTTTCTCTAAAAGTGTCTTAAATGACACCTTTATATTACATTCGCTTTTCGATTCTGTCAACACTTATTTGTGTCATTTGAGAAACTTTTTAATTCTTTTTACATTTTGTGTTGCATATAAGACACTTTTGTGCTATATTCGCTTTAGAATAAATAAGGAGATGTATATATGAGCGATTCTGATATGGCAAAAAGAATTAAAGAGCTGCGGCTTTCCTTGGGCTTAACCCTAGAAGAAGTCGCAAATCAAGTCGGTGTTGGAAAAAGCACCGTCCGCAAATGGGAAACAGGTATCATTGCAAATATGAAGCGTGATAAAATCGCTGCTCTCGCAAAAGCATTGCACACCACCCCCGGCTATTTAATGGGCTGGACTGATGAACAAGCAATCTCCCCTGTTTCTAAAAGCATCTGTAAGCAAATCGAAGATAAATTCGGCAAAAACGCCGCTACAGCGTTAAGCCTCTACGTACAGCTGGATGAAATAGATCAAGTCCGCATCACAGAGCGAATGACCGTCCTTTTGGAGGATGAAAAGTATTCTCTAAAACAAAAAACGGCGCGTCACCCGCATAAATAATAATGTCATTTTCATTGATTTCTGAAAGGAGGAAATCATGAGAAAGTTTGTCCCTCTCTTTCTCCTGCTGCTTTTGTGCTTTCCGATTGTCTCTCTCGCCCATCCCGGCAGAACGGATGAAAAAGGAGGACATGATAGCCCTAATGGGTATCATTACCACCACGGTTATCCTGCACATCAGCACTATCACAGTATTTGTCCCTACGATGTAGCTGAAATAGCCTATGACACTGCCTACCCTTGGGAGTACCAACCCTTTCTGGATGAGTATGTCGATGGCTTTGATTGCGGCTATGATATTGGAGCATGGAATGGCGAAGATGATGGTTATTCCGATTACCATAATGGCACAGATTCCTTTAATCCATGGACGGAATATGAAGATAATGACTATCCACAGGAATCCCCCTATGCTTATGGATATTGCGATGGATACCGTTTCGGCTACTGTATCAGATTTGAAGAAAGCTATAATGATGAAGCATCTTATGATGATGAAGATTATGAAAAATATTATGATCCAGAAATAGAAGAAGTCTGGTATTATGCTTATCACGGAACTGCCCCTACTGAAACAAATCAAAATATTCAGACTGAAAAATCAGAAAAAGAAACTCATGGTATGTCTGATAGAGTTTTCACTACTATACAGTATGGTTTTCTCGCTCTTAATATTGCAATCTGCATCTATGGCTTTGTAAATTTAATAAAAAACCGCTAAATAGAAAGCATTTTAGGAGGTATATTATGTTAGAAAACATATTGGAGAAAGCTTTCGTCGGACTTCTCTCAGGTGCAATGATATGTATTATGGTCGTTCTTTGGTCTCGCCTTTCTGTTTTTATTAAATCCAAACTCGGAATAAAACCTGTTAATAAAGAAAAGAGGAATCCAGACCCATACGCAAAGCAGGTCGAGGAACTGAAAGCGGCACGGACTAAAAATCAAAGCAATACCGATAACGCAGTTATGGAACAGCAACTTTCCCTTGATGATGTCTGTCCTTCTGTTTCTCCTGCGGCAGTAACTCCCACTGAAGAAAAGAAGAAGCATATTAACATCCCTTTGATTCTCTGTGCCGCTTTGCTTGTATGCAGCTTAGCAGGAAATGCTTATCAGTATTATCTGAACTCCATATCTTTATCAGAATCAAACTCTTGGGAAGATAGCTATTATAGACAAAGCAATAATTTAGAACTCTTAAAACGAGAATACAACAAAATTCATGACGAATACGACTTTTACCACAGCAAAGCAGTAATCGTAACAGAATCAGGCTCCCGCTATCATACATATAGCTGCTATCATTGGAACTATCCTATCTGGATTTATAATAAAGAGGCTGCTATCTCCGAAGGCTATACCCCTTGCAAAGATTGCAACCCTCCCCAATAAACCCCTTCTCATACATTTTATAAATAAAGGAGGTCTTTTTTATGATTATCGCAGCAGCCTATGTCCGTGTCTCCACAGATGAGCAAACCGATTATTCTCCGTCAGCTCAGCTTGCAGATATTAGGGAATACGCCCGCCAAAACGGCTATCATATCCCCGATGAATTTGTTTTCATGGATGAAGGTATCTCCGGCAAGCGTGCAGATAAACGTCCCGCCTTCCAGAGCATGATTCGACAGGCAAGAAAAAAATCAAACCATATCCAGTATATTATTGTCCATAAGTTTGACCGCTTCGCCCGAAATAAAGAGGATTCCGTTCTGTATAAAGCCCTGCTGAAAAAGGACGGCGTGAAGGTGATCTCCGTAAAGGAGCCTATTCCACAGGATGATAAATTCGCCGTTATTTATGAATCCATGCTTGAGGCTATGGCAGAATACTATTCTCTGAATCTGGCAGAGGAAGTCAATAAGACCATGATTAAAAAGGCACAGGCAGGCGAATGGCAGGCAACCGCTCCCTTCGGATATAAGAACGAAAACAAAAGCCTCACCATCGTTCCGGAGGAGGCAAAGATGATTCGCTATATTTTTGAGCAGTATATCGCAGGCACTTCCATGTTCGCCCTCTCTCGTCAAATGAATCAGATGGGCTACCGCACCCATAGAGGAAATGTCTTTGAAAATCGCACCATCCAGTATATTATAAATAACCCTGTCTATAAGGGCTATTCTCGTTGGACACCCGGACGGATGCACCTTCGCGATTATTCCGATCCGGCCTCCATCATTTCCAAGGGAAATTGGGAACCCATTGTATCAGAGGAAATCTGGGAAGCTGCCGTTACCCGCTTTAAAGCCGAAAAAAGAACCTATTATAAACATAAACGCCCCGAAACAGAAGGGATACATTGGCTGTCCAGCATGGTAAAATGCTCCGCCTGCGGTCGTAGCTTGATTGTCGGAACGAAATATAAAAATGGTGCAGTGCAGTTCCAGTGCGGCGGCTATAATCACGGTCAGTGCCACGATTCCCACGCCATTTCATCAAATCGTCTGATTCCCGCCCTTCTGTCCGAACTTGAAAAAATTGCCGCACATCCAAATACCGAAGGCTGCCGCTACACCATACGGCGCGAGTTTCCTGCATCCCATGAACTGGACGTTTATGTGCCGCTCCTCGCCAAAGCACAGCAGCGATTGAAAAAGGCAAAGGATGCCTACTTGAATGATATTGATACTCTGGAGGAATACCGCTCCAACAAAACAAGTATCGAAAAGGAAATCGCAGAATTGAAGGAGCATATCGCAGAAATTGAAGAACAGCAGAAGATGCCCTTCGATCAAGCCGCCTTTTCAACAAAAATCGCATCCGTTATCGAAATCCTGCGTGATGAATCCCGCTCTATGGAGGATAGGCGAAAAGCCTTTAAATCTGTTTGTGAAAAAGTAATCTACAATAAACACACCAACAGCCTAGAGCTGTTTTTAATTGACGGATAAACCTATACCATGATTCAATATGGGGGTGCTGATGGCGAGCTGGCGGCATCCCTGCGGTATCTCAGCCAGAAATTTACGATGGTAACGCCGGAGGCAAAGGCAACGCTGAATGACATTGCTACAGAGGAATTTGCCCATTTGGAGATGATGGGCACCATCGTGCATCAGCTGACACAGGGACTAACGAAGGACGAAATTCTTGCCGCCGGCTTAGATCCCTATTATGTGAACCATGGCTTAGGCGTATACCCCTCCTCCGCCGCGGGTGTTCCCTTCACCGCTGCGTATCTGCAATCCAAGGGAGACCCCATTACCGATTTGTATGAGGATATGGCAGCAGAGGGTGCGTTTGCATAAGCACAACCTTTTTCTTCTTTTCCATTCAGAAACAAATCTGTCTCTCCCCTTCCGTTTCTTTCCCAAATACGAGCCGTTTTTCTTTTCTCTTCCGAAACAAAGTCGCTCCCTTCCGCTCCGAAAACTTTTGCCATTCTTTCACAATTTCCTCTATACAAATCGGGATAAATGTGCTATATTAACTGACGGATGGCATTCTGAAAGAAGCTATACTGCAAATTTTATATATTTTATTTTTTTGATTCGCCGGATGGCTGTATCCTCGGAACGGCACAAATGGCAGCAGATGTATCTTGTCTTATCACTTCTTTGTGAAGGAAGGTGATAGGTATGAGAGCAGGTTTTATCGGAGCCGGAAAGGTCGGCTTCACACTGGGTAAATATCTTGCGATGCACGGCATCGAAATCAGCGGTTATTACAGCCGCACACCCGTCTCCGCAAAGGAGGCCGCAGAATTTACACAGAGCAGATACTATACAAGTATAGAAGAAATTACGAAAGACAGTGATACCCTTTTTCTCACTGTGCCGGATGGCGCAATCGGTGAGATATGGGATGACATGCGTAATCTGCCTATCAAAAATAAAAATATATGTCATTGCAGCGGTTCGATTCCATCGACCGTTTTTTTTGATGCAGAAAACAGAGGAGCCTGTCGGTATTCGATTCATCCCCTGTATGCAATCAGCAGCAAAGCTACCTCCTATCTGGATTTGGGGAAGGCGTGCTTTACCATCGAAGGAAGTGACGCACATCTTGCGGAGCTAAAAGCACTGTTCAGCGAAATGGGAAACACCGTAGTTGCCATTTCTCCCGACAGCAAAGCCCTCTACCATGCAGCCGCAGTTATGGTCAGCAACCAGATTGTCGCTCTGGCAGATATGGGCACCGCCCTGCTTGTCAAATGCGGCTTTTCCGAAGCGGCGGCAGCAGAGGCTTTATCTCCCCTTCTTCTGGGAAACGCGCAGAGCGTGGCAGAAAAGGGTGCGGTAAATGCACTTACAGGCCCCATCGAGCGTGGAGATGCCCAAACCGTATCGAAGCATTTACAGGAGATACGGAAATTTGCAGCGGAAAGCACTGTAGGTCAGGATATTCTGACAGCCTACACCGCCCTTTCCAAACAGCTTATCAGAATTGCCCAGCAAAAGCACCCGCATAAGGATTATAAGCATTTGGAAAAGGAGTTGGAGCAATGAAAAACACAGTAGCTACCCTGCAGCAGCAAAAATTGGACGGAGACAAAATCACCATGCTGACCGCATACGATTATTCCACAGCAAAGCTGGTGGATGAATGTGGCGTAAATACCATTTTAGTTGGCGACTCTTTGGGTATGGTTATGCTCGGCTATGAGGATACCCTTTCCGTTACCATGGAGGATATGATTCACCACACCGCCGCTGTTACCAGAGGTGCAAAAAATGCACTCGTTGTCGGTGATATGCCCTTTATGAGCTACCAGACCTCCGTTTATGATGCCGTTGTGAATGCAGGCAGATTGATGAAGGAAGGGAGATGTCAGGCTGTCAAGCTGGAGGGCGGCGCGTCTGTTTGTCCCCAGATTAAAGCAATCACAGAGGCATCTATCCCCGTTGTGGCACACATCGGGCTGACCCCCCAGTCTGTCAATGCCTTCGGCGGCTTTAAGGTGCAGGGCAAGAGCGAGGCAGATGCACGCAGATTGATTGAAGAAGCAAAGGCAGTTGAGGCAGCAGGCGCTTTCGCCATCGTTCTGGAATGTATCCCTGCAAAGCTGGCAAAGCTGATTACAGAAAGCGTTTCCATCCCCACCATCGGCATTGGCGCAGGTGCGGACTGCGATGGTCAGGTTCTGGTTTATCAGGATATGCTTGCGCTTTTCTCCGATTTCAAGCCGAAGTTCGTAAAGCATTTTGCAAACGCAGGCGAAGTGATGAAGCAGGGCTTTATGGATTATATCAAAGAGGTTAAGGAAGGCACCTTCCCTGCCGCAGAGCATACCTTTAAAATCGCAGATGACATTATCAATAAATTGTACTAATACGGAGGCAAACCATGAAAATCGTAAAAACTATCTCAGAAGTCAGAGCAGCAGTGAAGGCATGGAGAGCGGAAGGGCTTTCCGTAGGCTTGGTTCCCACAATGGGCTTTTTGCATGAGGGGCATAAAAGCCTGATTGACAGAGCGGTAAAGGAAAATGACAGAGTTGTTGTCAGTGACTTTGTAAACCCCACACAGTTCGGGCCTACAGAGGATTTGGCAAGCTACCCCAGAGATTTGCAGAGGGATGCCGCACTTTGCGAAAACGCAGGCGCAGCACTTCTTTTTAACCCCGAACCTTCCGAAATGTATGCAGAGGATGCTTGCACATTTGTGGATATGAGCGGACTGACAGGTGAGCTTTGCGGCAAGAGCAGACCCATTCACTTCCGTGGCGTTTGCACCGTTGTTTCCAAGCTGTTCCATATCGTAGCACCCGACCGTGCTTATTTCGGGCAGAAGGATGCACAGCAGCTTTCCGTTATTCGCCGCATGGTGCGTGATTTGAATTTTGATATTGAAATCATCGGCTGCCCTATTGTGCGTGAAGCAGACGGTCTGGCAAAAAGCTCCAGAAATACATACCTGAACGAAGAAGAACGCAAGGCGGCTCTGGTGCTGAGTCAGGCAGTGAAGCTGGGGCAGAAGCTGGCGGCAGACGGCGAAGCATCCGCAGATGCCATCACAACAGCCATGAAGGAATTGATTGAAAAGGAGCCTCTGGCACGCATTGATTATGTAAAGGCAGTGGATGCCGTTTCCGTTGAGCCTGTCAGCAAAATGCAGCCGCCCGTATTGGTTGCTATGGCGGTTTATATCGGCAAAACCAGATTGATTGACAACTTTATTTACGAGGGCTAAGGAGAAAACGATATGTATTTGAATATGTTAAAGGGAAAAATTCACAGAGCAACCGTTGTGCAGGCAGAGCTGGATTATGTCGGCAGCATCACCGTTGATTCCGATTTGCTTGCCGCCGCAGGTATTCTGGAATACGAAAAGGTGCAGATTGTAGATATCAACAACGGGGAACGCTTTGAAACCTATACCATCGCAGGCGAAGCAGGCAGCGGCATGATCTGCCTGAACGGTGCGGCGGCGCGCTGTGTGCAGAAGGGCGATAAAATCATTCTGATGTGCTATTGCCAGATGACACCCGAGGAGGCGGCTGTGAATCCGCCGAAGGTTGTTTTCGTGGATGATGAAAATAAAATCAGCCGTGTTTCCAGATATGAAAAGCACGGACGCTTGGAGGATATGTAATCCCGATAGGCGAAAAGAGGTCTGTACCAAAGGGTACAGACCTCTTTTGCATTTCCTCTTATTTTTTGAGGGCAGGCAGTGCCGCAAAGCCTTCCTCCGCCTGTGCCACTGTTTTCTGAATAATTTCCTCTGCCATGCGCCGCAAATCCATTTGCAGCACTGCCGCAATTACGCCCTTTCTCTGCTCCTGCGGCACATCGTACAGCTTGAGCGAGCATTCCAGAAAGCGAGAAATTTTCGCTTCCATGGTGAAATAAACATCGCACGGCATTGCCATGAACCCCCGCATGATGCTTGCCGATGCAATTTCCATTTCGTAGAAATCCTTCAATTCCAAATCGGGTATATATTTCCCGAAAATGGACTGCAGCCGCCCTACCATGCTCTGATAGATATACGCCGAGGTGGTCGGCAGGGAATACCCCACCACATACAGCTCGCGCAGCGGCTCTGTCAGCTCCGCAATATGCAGCTGCAGCGACGTTTCCACCGCATAGAGAAGCACAGGGTCCTCTATGCCGCTATGCTGCTCCGCCAAGGCAAACTGTCCCCCGAACATCCGCCGCACCAGCTCCAGCAGCAGCGCCTCCTTGCTCGCAAATGCCCGAAAGAAAGAGCTTTGTGTCATGCCTGCCGCCTTTGCAATTTTTGCCGTTGTGGTTTTTTCGTAGCCGCTTTCCAGAAACAATGCTACTGCGGCACGCAGCATTTTCTGTTGCGTAAGCAAGCCATTTAGCTGTTTTCCTCTTGGTGACAAAATCGTACCCCTCTTTCCGTTTTACTTGTGATTATAATCACATTTTATCATCTATTTCACTCCGCCGCAAGGGCAAACGCGCCGAAATATCCTTTTTGAAAGGGCAAAATACCCTCCCTGCCGTTTGGCAAAGAGGGTATCTGTCAAAATTTTATTTTGTAATGGTTACTGTTTTTTCGGCTTCATTCCATGCCACCTGTGCGCCAAGGGTTTCGGAAACGAACCGCAGGGGCAGATAGGTTCTGCCGTTTTCCACGAATGCCGCGGCATCCAGCTTCACAGCCGTGCCATTGACATACGCCGTATCTGCGCCGATGGTAATGAGAATGACATCTGCGCCCTTCTGAATGGTGACGCGCTGCAGCTCGCCGTTCCATGTTACGGTTCCGCCAAGGCTTTCCGCCACAATGCGAATCGGGAGCATGGTTCTATCGTTCACGATTTTCGGAGCAACGTCATTTTTGATTTCTCTGCCGAAAACAGAAATCTTCCGACTGCCAATCGTGAGGATAATTTCGTTATTTTCTTTCCATTTTGCGTAAAGCGTGCTATTCGCGGTCAGCTCTGCGCTGAAATCAAAGGGCTTGGTCAGCTTGCTGTCGCTATACCAGCCGACGAAAATATAGCCCTCTTTTGTCGGGTCGGCAGGTCTTTCGATTTTGCCGTTTTTATCCGTTTTTACCTTATCGACCGCACTGCCGCCGTTTGTATCGAACTGCGCGGTATAGGTCGGGGTTGCTGTACTGCCGCCGCCGCTGCGCTTTTTCGTCGGCACAGGTTCTTCGGGCAGGGCGGGCAGGGCGGGATATTCACCCTCACGCAAAGAGGGGAGTTTATACGCATCGGTCGGGATTGACCAAATATCTCTATCAAAGCCATTCCAGTCAAATACTTCGCCCTTCTGCACATCCGTCATAAGCTTGCCTGCGGAAACGAAAACATTCGTGCCGTCTTTTTCATCTGTGCCGTCTGCATAGGTTGTATTACCGCCAACCACAAGCTGGGTTCTGTTGTAGCTGTGGTTGTTTGTTATTAAGGTTGCACCAAATATGTACCCTGCAATGCGATTTACATAGTTGTCCCCCTCCACGCTTTCTGCCAGAGAAACGCAGTTTTTTATTGTAGAACCGGAGGCAAATCCTGCAATGCCGCCTGCATAATTTTTTGCGGATACCTCCCCGCTGTAATAGCAATTTTCTATGGTGACACCGTAAGCCTTTCCGGCAATGCCGCCTGCATTGACTCCTGTTGCTGTTACATTTGCCAAGGCATAGCAGTTTTTGATTGTACCAACGCCAGTTCCGGCGATACCGCCTACCTCCCTATCACCTGTCACTGTCCCTGTTACAAAGCAGCCGCTGACTTCACAGCCGCTTGATGTTTCCCCGACAATGCCGCCTATACAATCGCTTTCTCCCATTACACTGCCTTGGAAGGAGCAATTCAAAATCTTCGTTTTTACACCTACACCCCCCACAATGCCGCCTGCATATTGATATCCTTTTACTTTCCCTTCTACATTGCAGTTTTGGATGGTTGCGTCCACTGCCTTTCCGAATAAACCGACATGATTACTATCTTCTGTTGTCGTAAGATTCGTAATCTTGTGTCCGTCTCCGTCATAATTCCCCTTAAAAACAGATATTTCCCATGTTGAAGTATGTTCAATTACCGTTCCGCCGATGGGGGTCCAATTTGGTTCGTTCTCCAAGTCAATGTTTGCGGTCTGCTTGAAGTATTTGCCTTCGTATGTTATGCCGCCGTTTACCTTTTTCGCCAACAGCTTCAAATCATTGACATTGCGAATCTCATAAGGGTTTTCCGCTGTGCCTTTTCCGTAAAAGCCTTCTCCTGTCAGATAAGGCGGAAGATATGCGGACTGCGTGCCGCCTGTGTTTTTCAATATCGGCAAGCCGTTGTCTGTGAAGTCCCATGCGGAATTATTCTTAAAAATAGCATTGAACTGCGGAGAAAGTTCTCCGTTTGTATAGGTGAGGTCTGCGCCGTTTAATCCTGCTGCATCATCAGCAGAAAGAGCCGGGTCGCTCCAAGCGTAGTTGTTAGTTAATGTTGTAATCCTTATATACCCTGCAATGCGATTTGCATTGCTGCCGCCTGATACCTCCTCCGCAAGAGAAACACAGTTTCTAATTACAGAATAACTAGTTTCCCCCAGAGAAATTCCTGCTATATAACCGGCAATGCCGCCTGAATTACCATTTGAGGATACCTCCCCACTGTAATAGCAGTTTTCTATGGTGACACCGTAAGCATATCCTGCAATGCCCCCTGCATTGTATCCTGCTGCATTGTCTCCTGCTGCTGTTACATCCGCCAACGCATAGCAGTTTTTGATTGTGCCAACGCCCCATCCGGCAATGCCGCCTACCGCACTACCACCTGTCACTGTCCCTGTTACATAGCAGCCGCTGACATCACAGCCTATTGATGTATGCCCGACAATGCCGCCTTTATCCTCACCATTTCCCTCCACATTGCCTTGGAAGGAGCAATTCAAAATATACGTATTATTGTTTGCATATCCCACAATGCCGCCTGTATGGTTATATCCATTGATTTCCCCTGTGACATTGCAGTTCTGGATGGTCGCCCCCCATACATTGCCGAATAAGCCGGCATACTCTACGCCGTTGGATATTTTAAGATTGGCAATCTGATGCCTACCGCCATCAAAGGTTCCTTGAAAAAGGGTATCCTCTGTTCCGATGGGGGTCCATTCTTCATTCTTCAAGTCAATGTTTGCGGTCAGCTGGAAGTGTTTGCCTTCGTATGTTACGCCGCCGTTTACCTTTTCCGCCAACAGCTTCAAATCATCCACATTCTGAATCTTATAAGGGTTTGCCGCTGTGCCTTTCCCTGCAAAATCCGCAGTTTTATCTTCGAATACCTCTGTGCTGTTTTCTTCTTCCATCAGCAGAGAAATTCCTTTCGGCGGTTCTTCCTTGCTTTCCTCCTGCGGCTCGGTTTTCTCGTCAGACTGCTCCTGCAATTTCTCTTTTTCCTCTTTTTCTTCTTTTTCCTCTTTCAGTTCCTCTTTTTCTTCTTTTTCCTCTTTTTCCTCTTTCAGTTCCTCTTTGATTTCCTCCTTGATTTCCTCAAGCATTTTCTCCTGCACGAGCTCCTCCTGCGCCACGGCACGCATCGGCACCGCCGTTACCGCAAGGCATACTGCCGCCGCAATGCTTATCCATTTCTTCCAATTCATATTACCCCTCCTTCATGCGCTTTTGCGGACTACGGCAAAGCCCCTATATCATCCGCAAAAATTTTACTTGTGATTATAATCACATGGTATCATATCTGCTTTTTCTCCGCAAGGAAAAATAAGATAAAATTTTCTTTTTGGAAAAAATAGACAAAACCAAGGATGCGCCCAAACAGGAAAAGCGGCTGAAGCGGAAATATCCGCCCCTTTGCCGGAATACACTACTACTGAAAGGGGGGATTTTTATGGAAAAAGCACCTTGCCGCAGTATTTTCAAAAACGGAACAGACCGCACCACGCAGGCAGAGGTTACGCGAATCTGGGCAGCTCTCATCAATCAGGCAGAAAAGGCAAGCACCATCCGCGCAAGGGAAAACGCATAGCATGAAAAGGGAAAGGGCCGCTATTTACTGCCGCCTATCGGAGGAGGACAAAGGCAAGGGCTCCGCCGAAAACGACAGCAACAGCATACAAAACCAACGCGCCCTGCTGACGGAATATGCCCATTCCCAAGGCTGGGAAATCTACGAAATCTATATTGATGATGACTACAGCGGCGCAAACCGCAGCCGCCCTGCCTTCAAGCGCATGCTGCATGCCGCCGAGGAGAAAAGGTTTGACATCATCCTCTGCAAAACACAATCCCGTTTCAGCAGGGAATTAGAGGTGGTGGAACGATACATCAACCGCCTCTTTCCGCAATGGGGCATCCGCTTTCTGAGTTTGGTGGACAATGCCGATTCCGCAAACGAGGATAATCTGCTTCTGCGGCAAATCAACGGCATTATGGATGAGCATTATCTGGCGGAGCTATCCAAAAATATCCGCAGTGTGCTGACGCACCGCAGAAAAAACGGCTTTCACATCGGCTCCTTTGCGCTGTACGGCTACAAAAAGAATCCCGACCGAAGGGGACATCTGCTGATTGACGAGGAGGCGGCGGCGGTGGTGCGTGAGGTTTTCACGCTTTTCTCGCAGGGCTACGGCAAAACCGCCATCGCGCGCATGCTCAACGAAAGAGGGATTCCAAATCCAACGGAATATAAACGCTTACAGGGGATTCGCTATCGACAGCCGAAGGGCAAGGGCAGTACGCTCTGGAAATATTTCGCTATCTCCAATATGCTGACAAATGAAATCTACATCGGCAACATGGTGCAGGGAAAATACGGCAGTGTTTCCTACAAAACCAAGCAAAACAAGCCGCGCCCCAAGGAAGAATGGATACGGACAGAGGGGACGCACGAGCCGATTATCGAACAGGAATTATGGGAGCGCGTGCAAAAAATGCTGACGGAAAAGGCAAAGCCATTTCATGTCGGCACAATCGGGCTGTTTGCGCGTAAGGCGCGCTGTGCGGAATGTGGCTACACGCTGCGTTCCTCGAAAACCAAGGGGAACTATTATCTGCAATGCCCCAATCATCACATTTCCAAGGAGAGCTGCAGGGGGGCGTTTATTTCCGTGGAGCGGCTGGAGCGGATGGTTTTGCAGGAATTACATGCGATTTCCGATGCCTATCTAAATCGGGAGGAACTGGAACGGCAGCTTGATTTTTGCAGTCATTTAAAGGAACAGAGGGCTTCTTTGCAGAAAAGCATCCACACCCATGAGAAGAAAATCGAGGAAGCGCATAAAGCAGTGCGGGAGCTGTATCCGGATAAGGTGCGCGGTGTTCTCTCCGAAGCGGAATATCTCGATTTATCGAAGCATTTTTCAGCGGAACTACAGCAGCAGGAGCGGCTGATTGCGGACGCAGAGCGGAAAATCATCGACCTTGACGCACGCATTGCCGCAGGGGATAACCGCCGTGCCATCATTGAAAAATACATCAACCCGACGCACCTGACAAGGGAAATGGTCGAAATTTTGATTGATTCTATTTCTGTCGGCAGACGGATTGCAGGGACAAGGGAGGTTCCCATCACCATATACTGGCGCTTCTGAAAAATGGGCGAAGGCAGTGCCGCCCGAAAATTCTGTAGCAAATCTGACAAAATCTGTAAAACACTATTCCATTTTGTCTTTTTATATGTTAGAATGTATTCACAACATTATTTTTGAATACAAATACAAAGGAGGTACTATTATGGTCTATATCGAATCCCCCAGCACAAATCCTGCTTTTAATCTGGCTCTGGAGCAATATGTTTTCGACCGAATGGACAGAAGTCAGGAATACTTCATGCTTTGGCAGAACGATAACACCGTTGTCATCGGTAAAAATCAGAACGCCTTTGCAGAGGTCAATCAAAAGGTTGCCGATGCAAAGCATATCTCCGTTGTCCGTCGACTTTCCGGCGGCGGTGCCGTATATCATGATTTGGGAAATCTGAACTTCACATTTATTCTCGATGCAAAGGATGCAACCGATCTGGATATTCGTCTGTTCTGTCAGCCGATTGCAGAGCTGCTGCGTTCTCTCGATGTGCCTGCTGAGGTCAACGGCAGAAATGATATCAGCATTGAAGGGAAAAAATTCTCCGGCAATTCCCAGTATCTGAAGCAGGGCCGCATCATGCACCACGGCACGCTGATGTTTCATTCAGACCTTTCCGTTGTTGCGGATGTGCTGAATGTTTCCGCAGATAAATTCCAGTCAAAGGCTGCAAAATCCGTAAAAGCAAGAGTGACAAATATTGCGCCTTATCTGTCTGAGGGCTTTACGCTGGCACAATTCAAGACGCTTCTCTTAAAATACATTCTGAAAGAAGAAAATGTTCAGCCCTATGTATTCTCCGCAGAGGAGCTGGCTGAAATCGAAAAAATCAAAAAGGAACGCTATGATAAGTGGGAATGGAATTACGGCTTTTCTCCCGCCTACAGCGTAGAAAAGAGCCGCCGCTTTGAGGGCTGCGGAAAAATCGAGGTACATATGAATACGGAGGACGGCAGTATTACCGATTTGCAGTTCTTCGGCGATTTCTTCGGCGTAAAGGACTCTGCCGACCTTGCCAAGGCACTGATTGGCACAAAGCTGGAGCAGCAGGCTCTGGAAAGCCGCCTTGCCGATTTCGATATCGCACAGTATTTCCATGGACTGGAGAAGAATGATTTTCTCAATCTTCTGCTGCAAAGCGAATAATATGATTTGCCGCCTTAGGTGTGTCCCAATAAGAAAACATGAAGAAAATGAAATAGCTGAAAGGCTGCGGAT
>ERZ791909.228-NODE-228-length-58349-cov-4.495591_pt1 | contig 58349 bp, 47 predicted proteins | sample MGYA00510143_ERZ791909 | MGnify/ENA primary metagenome ERZ791909 (study PRJEB30046, sample SAMN00792093) | human gut metagenome | study: EMG produced TPA metagenomics assembly of the A metagenome-wide association study of gut microbiota in type 2... | reverse complement strand
ACTTGGAATAACTCTCGATCGGGTTTACGGCCGGATAACGTTTACGGTCGGCACGTTCCTGCTCCAATGCATAGAAACAACGAGCCACCTTCTTCGTATTCTCCGTCACAGGTTCTTTCAGGTTACCACCGGCAGGCGATACCGTACCGATAAAGGTTACGGAACCTGTTTCACCATTATTTAAATGTACATAGCCGGCACGTGCATAGAAGTTAGCCACGATTGCGGACAAGTCCATCGGGAAGGCATCCGGTCCGGGAAGTTCTTCTAGACGGTTCGACATTTCACGCAAGGCCTGTGCCCAACGGGAAGTCGAGTCGGCCATCAAAAGCACCTTCAATCCCATGCTCCGGTAATATTCGGCGATTGTCATGGCCGTGTACACGGATGCTTCACGGGCGGCCACAGGCATGTTTGACGTATTGGCGATAATGATGGTACGCTCCATCAGCTTACGGCCTGTATGAGGGTCGACCAGTTCGGGGAACTCGGTAAAGATTTCCACCACCTCGTTCGCACGTTCACCACAGGCGGCAATGATCACGATATCGGCCTCCGCCTGTTTGGAGATGGCGTGCTGAAGCACGGTCTTTCCGGTTCCGAACGGGCCGGGGATAAATCCCGTACCGCCTTCCACGATCGGGTTTACCGTATCGATCGTACGGACACCCGTTTCGAGCAACTTGTAAGGACGCGGTTTTTCTTTATAACAGGTGATGGCACGTTTTACCGGCCAGCGTTGTATCATCGTTACCTCCACATCTTTACCGGCTTCGTCCGTCAGAACGGCTATCACCTCGTTGATGGTATATTGTCCTGCTTCTTTCAGGCTCTTGATCGTATATTCGCCCTTAAAGGTAAAGGGGACCATGATCTTATGAGGCTGGAAGTTTTCGTCCACTTCACCCAGCCAGTCACCGGCGGCCACCTTGTCGCCCACTTTGGCAAGAGGCTTGAAATCCCACAACTTATCATTGTCCAACGGGAAAGTATATTCTCCACGTCTGAGGAAAACGCCTTCCATCTTGTCGAGGTCGTTTTGCAAACCATCGTAGTTGCGTGACAACATACCCGGTCCCAATGTCACCTCCAACATATGTCCTTCAAACTCGGCTTCGTCGCCCACCCGCATACCGCGAGTGCTCTCAAATACCTGTACAAAAGCATTCTTACCTATTACCTTAATAACTTCCGCCATCAGCTTCACGCCTCCTACGGAAATGTAACAGATCTCATTCTGAGAAACCGGTCCATCCACCTCTACGGTAACAAGGTTGGAAACGATTCCTTTTACAATTCCTTTCGTAGCCATAATTTATTTATCATTGTTTCTTTTAAATTCTTCCAGGGCATTCTCGCTGCCTTTCTTCATCGCTCCGACGATCTCACGGAAAGTCTTTTCGCCGGTCACTTTATCAAGCGTTACCCAGCGCTCGATCATTTCCAGCTTCAGCAGATAGGCAAATACACTCTCTATGTCGAATGGTTTAAAAAATGTATGCTCTTCAAGCCATTGCCATTTCAACAAATCCACCTTCTTCTCGCGTACCATGAGATCGTTTTCTTCAGCAATACGTTGCAGGTCGGGCAAATAATCCACCGTATCTCCCAACCCGAAATCGCGTGCGTTGGATGTACGGAGCGCCTGGGCCACTTCATTATCCCCAACGATATATCCGGCTTTATCGAGGCCATGTTTACGGCAAGTGATAGCCGTCAGCATATTGTTGATATTCAGGTTCAGGCAGAACCAATCGCGGACGAACTTATTCGAATTTTTCATGGCATACGCATAGTAGAGGGCTGCCAGGCGGTCTTCCCACGGAATTTCCTGTTTGTTTTCTTTTCCTTCGCTTTCGAGATAAAGCTTAAAAAACTCCTTGAAATAAGGAGGCATCCGGTCATTCTTGGGTGGCTTTTCTTCTTCCTTCAATGCTTTGTACAAAGCGTTGAATTCATCATACGTTATACATCCCCGCGGGTCCGGATCACGATCCGGCTGTTTGGCATGAGCGATCAGGTTCTTATTATCGAACTTGAGGAAGAACAGATCGATCAGCTTCTTATCGGCCTTCGTCAGTATGCCGTCCAGTTCCTGCCTGAATTCAGAGACGGACCAGGTCAACTTACTATCGTCGAGCGCGATGTTGGGGAGTCCTGCGATTAAGCAATAATACTTACCCATATCAGAACAGCATTTCTACCAACCCGGGACGAAGGAATTCTTTGAAGAAGGCAACAAACTCGTCTTCACCAAAACTTACTTTATACGAGCCGTCAGACGGAACGATCGTGAAAGAGGCATCATGGCCACTTACTTTCTCTATCTTCACACCACCATCCAAAAGGCTCTTAGCATTGGCTTCGAAATATTTGGTAAGAGCATCGGCATCGGCCGTTTGGATCGTAATCGCATCCTTCACCACCCATTCCTTTGCCATTTCCAGAATCACTTTTTGCATAAATGCAGTATCAGAAACGATCGCTTTCACATTGGAAGAGGTGATTTTTCCGGTAATAAGATTTACCACTTCGCTCTTCAGCGCTTCTACAGATTGGGTGGCAAACAGCTTCAACTCGGCTTCCGTATTCTTTTTCAACTCGGCGGCCTGCTTTTCAGCCTGAGCCACAATACGCTTTGCTTCCGCTTCTGCTTCAGTTAAAATAGCCTGTTTCTGAGCATTTGCATCGGCAATGATTCGCCCTGCTTCTTCGTTACCTTTCTCTACTCCTTCTTTGTAGATCTTGTCGGTCAGTTCCTGAATCTTAGTATCCATTTCTATATATTTTTTTTAAATTGTTCCCCACAGTAGGTATAAAACGCCTACAAAGTTATTCTTTTCTTTGAATTAACATTCATCTATACATAAAATCAATCTTAAAAAATAATTGTTGCGAATATATCCTTATTTTTTTTACTTTTGTTAGTCTAAAAGTAAGAAAATATGTTCTCTATTACAAAAGCAACCGTTGATGACTGCCAATTGATCCAAAATCTGGCATCTAAAATCTGGGAACCGACTTATGGTTCCATCCTTTCCCGTGAACAACTGGATTATATGTTTGACATGATGTACAGTCATGAAAATTTACTAAAACAGATGAACGAGCTTCATCACCAATTCTTTATTATTTATGCAAACGGCGTTCCTTCCGGCTATCTGTCCATCGAAACCGTAGAAAAAGATTTATATGAATTTCAAAAAATATATTCTTTGCCATCCTTGCACGGTTCGGGAATCGGCCGTTTCATAATCGAACAGGGAGTTGCTTACCTGAAAACAATCCATCCGGGTCCTTTCGCAATCGAACTGAACGTAAACCGCTACAACCCGGCAGTAGGTTTCTACAAGCACATGGGATTCCATGAACATGCAACTCGTGATTTCCATATCGGAAACGGATACTATATGAATGATTACATTATGAGGATGGAGGTGAATAATATCTTATACTGAAATAGGCTTTACAAAGGTTCGTCAGTGGAAACAATGTTATCCGCTTAATCCGGTAATGCTTAATCTTTGCCATTGGAAATATAAAAGACCTCATTAAAGAAAAATAAAGGAATGCCTTTCCTCACATTCGTGTGTTTTGGTTTCTGGGTACCCAGAAACCAAAACACACGATTAACCCGTACTATCTAATGGTCAAACTCCAATATACTTACATACAACACAATATTGACAATAACCCCCATTTTTTCTATTTCAGGATAAAAATCGGCCTGATCTCATTTGTCTTTTATCCACCAAAATGAAGCTTTTCGTGACACATAAGAGAACAGTCTGCCTACCCCGCTAAAATAGCTGGATATTTGCTACCTTTATACTCTTTTTCCTTACATTTCTTAAAAGCCCAACTCCCGGAGAATCGATTATTTAGAGAGAGAAGAGGAACGGTACGGGAAAATGGCCTGTATACGGGGGAAATATCCGGTGATCCGGTACCTTATTTCCACGAGTTGCGCAGTTTTTCTCCACGACGACCGTCTTCATCGCCATGACGACCGTCCTCATATAGGATGAAGTCCGGGTTCGTGGCAACGAAGACGGTCGTCATGAGAAATTCTTGCCTACCTCACGGAGAGAAACCACTTTCAGACCCTCTGTTTAATTCAAAAACAAGTTAGCAAAGACCTTCTCTGATCTCGTCTCAAGACTGTTTTATGATGTTTTTGACAATAAGCCCCCTTATTTTGGAGACAGGCAATTTTCCTAAAATTTGAAACTTATCATTCCGCAACTCATGGTCATCTAAAGAGCAAATACGGCATTCGTCCGAATAATTGTCAATTCTCAATTGTCAATTCTCAATCGATTTAATTAGCTTTGCAACCCTAATTGCAAAAGACTATTTACAGAAATGAAACAGCACCTTAAACCGATCATGTTTGTCGGAACCTGTTCTGATGCGGGCAAGAGCGTTATCAATGCGGCATTCTGCCGTATATTCAAACAAGACGGATATCATCCGGCACCGTTCAAGGCACAGAATATGTCGCTCAACTCCTACTCGACTCCGGAGGGCGGCGAAATGGGACGTGCCCAGGTAGTGCAGGCCGAAGCCTGCGGGATCGCTCCGCATACGGATATGAACCCGGTGTTGCTGAAACCGACAAACGATAAAAGTTCGCAAGTCGTACTCAACGGCCGGCCGGTCGGAAATATGTCGGCCAAGGACTATTTCGGCATGCAGAACAGGAAAGAGGAGTTGTTCAAAGAAGCGATAGAAGCCTTCCACCGCTTGGAAAGCCGCTATAGCCCGATCGTACTGGAAGGAGCCGGTAGCATTTCCGAACTGAACTTACGCGACCGCGACATCACCAATATGCGGATGGCCGGGGAGGCGGGAGCGGCTACATTTTTAGTGGCCGACATAGACCGGGGCGGCGTCTTCGGATCTGTTTACGGAACAATCTCCCTCCTGAAGCCGGAAGAACGGGCTTTGATGAAAGGGATTATTATCAATAAATTCCGGGGAGACGCCTCCCTTTTTGACGACGGGAGGAAGATTATCGAGGACCTGACCGGTGTACCGGTAGTCGGCGTGATCCCCTGGTTCCGCGACATCAAGATCGAAGAAGAAGATTCGGTCGCCCTCGATATGAAGCATAATACATACCGGGACGGAAAGATCAACGTGGCGATCATCCTGCTGAAACGGATGTCCAATTTCACCGATTTCGACGTGCTGGATATGGACCCGCGCTTCAATGCTTACTATACTAATAATATCGACGAGATAGAGAAAGCGGACATCATCCTGCTCCCCGGCTCCAAGAATACGCTATCGGACCTGCAAAGCCTGCGGGCAGGCGGTATAGCCGAAGCGATCATCCGCGCCCACAAAAACGGGAAAAAGGTCATCGGCATCTGCGGAGGCTATCAGATGATGGGCGCGCACCTGGAAGACCCGGACGGTATCGAGGGGAACCTGCCCGCCGTCCCCGGGTTGGGGTTGCTGCCGCAATGCACGATTATCGAACCGGAGAAAGTAACCCGGCAAAGCACCTTCGCCTTCCTGCCTGCGGATGCAGGGACGCCCTGCCGAGGCTACGAGATACACATGGGACGGACGACGCTGCTTGGTAACGCTCCCGAAAGTCCGGTCGCCAAGCTCGGCGACGGGCGGACGGACGGCTATTATCTGGATAACACGTGCTGGGGAAGCTATATGCACGGAATACTGGACAATCCCGAAGTCTTGGACAACCTTGCAGAAGGATTTAATAAAGAAACGGAAAACGCCCCTTTCGACTATGCCGCATTCAAAGAAGAACAATACGACAAGTTGGCAGCTTTGGTCAGGGGACATGTCGATATGGAGTATATCTACCGGCAACTACTTTAAACGATCCACCCGGGCAACATCGTCCAGTTTTACACAGACGGTGGCGCCCAATTGCTCGAGGTAAAGAACCAGGTGATTCTTTTTGATCCTTTTCACCTTACCGGAAACATGCTTCATGGCTCCGCAAAGGATTTCAACTTCTTCGCCAGGGCATAAAGCATGCTCGGACGCCTGTTCGAGAAATTCCTGGATGGCATCGATCTCTTTCTGGCGGACAACAGCCGGTTTATCGTTATAATAGACGATACGGGCCACGCCATACACCCGGACCAAGTCTCTTAACACCGGGTCGGTACACCGCACAAACAAATAAGAGTTAAACAAAGGAAGTTCCACTATCTTGACACGGTCAGACCAAACCCGGGGCGTACGATGAAGCGGAAGCCAACACTCGATTCCGAGTGCGTCGATCCGGTCTCTCACCTGCTTTTCCGCGCGGGGAGCGGTGTACAACACATACCAACTTGTATTATCAGCATTAATCTTAAACTCTTTCTTTTCCATAACGTACACAAATATACGACTATTTTTCATACATTTGCAAAACATTTTTTTGCACCTTACATATTTTACATATGGATAAATATGCACACTATTCACAAGAAGACCTGATATCTGAGATCGAACGGCTAAAGAAGGAACAGTCAGAAAGTGATTCCACCGCCAGTTCCAACAAAATGATGGTCAATATGATTGTTTTACGTAAAACAATATCAGATGTCCTGTCCCTTTTGCTCAGCAATAACGACGAAGCAGTCATTGATAAAGCATTGTTGCATATCCTGCATTTCTTTGACGTAGAGCGTGTGTATATCGGTATTTTTGACGAACAAAGTTCCATTGTCGATTTTACTCATGAAGTGACTTCCGACGGTATTGTTTCCATGCGGGAAGACCTGTTGAGGCAATTATCAAAAGATGATATTCCCTGGTGGATAGAACAGATTCAAGCCGGGAAAGACATCATCATCTACGACACGGCAAAAATGCCTGCGGTTGCGGCGGCCGAACAGCGCTTGCTGAAACTCCAGGATATTCTCTCCCTCCTGGTCCTTCCGGTTTCGAGCGAGGGAAAAGTGTATGGATTTATCGGCCTGGACTCTGTCATAAAATATATTAAGTGGAACGCCCTCGATATCGAGAACCTGCGGGTATTGGCAGATATCGTATCCATAGCGATCGAACGGGAACATGCCCAGCATATCATGGAACATTCGGCAAACCTGATGCTCAAAAGCGAAGCCAAATTCCGGATCATCTTCGAGAAGCTTTCTTTGGGGGTCGAACTCTATGATATCGACGGTACATTGCTCGACCTGAACGATGCCGATTTGAAGATATTCGGTACGACACGCGAGAGCGCCGTCGGCGTCAATATGTTTCGCAACCCGAATATTCCGGAATGGGTTAATCACAAACTTCGGAACGGGGAAGATGTCACTTTCACATTGAACTATAATTTCCATTCCGTCAAAGACATCCGATATTATGCAACCATTATCGAAGACAACGAGAAGCACCTGCAAGTAAAAGGCATTACATTAAAAGACTTTCAAAACAAGATATTCGGGTATCTGTATATTGTTTTCGACGATACGGAGAACTACCACAAAGCGGAAGAAAGACGGGAAAGAGAAAACGAACTGATCCGCATAAAAGAAGCAGACAAACTGAAATCCGCTTTTCTGGCGAACATGAGCCATGAGATCCGTACTCCCCTGAATGCAATTGTCGGTTTTTCCGATATCGTAGCCGAGACACCGGACGAAAACGAGCGGAAAGAGTATCTGGAGATTATCCATAAAAATAATGATTTGCTGCTCCACCTGATAGACGATATCCTGGATTTCTCCAAGATAGAATCAGGCACGCTCAATTATCATATCACCGAAACGGATATCAAAGAAATCTGCGGAGAAGTTTACCTTGCCAATTTGCTCAAGATGAAGCCGGACGTAAAACTGATATTCGACAAGGAGCAACCTTCCATACGGCTGAAAACCGATCCCCAGCGTATCATGCAGGTCGTATCCAACTTTGTAAATAATGCAATTAAATTTACGGAGAAGGGGAGCATTACGATCTCCTACAAACAGGAAGGAAAGAACTTGCGCGTGAGTGTGCAGGACACGGGAATCGGTATTTCCGAAAAAGACCGGATGCGCATATTCGAACGCTTCATTAAGATAAACGAATTCAAGCAAGGAACCGGTTTAGGGCTGACGATCAGCAAAACGATTATCGAGAGCCTGAACGGGACGATCGGCGTCGATTCAGTAAAAGGTTCCGGCTCCACTTTCTGGTTCACGCTACCGCTTTAAGAAAAAAGCCCTGTCTGCATAACCACGGTTTCAAACGCGCCTTGCCTACCATTGCCCGGCCGATTGTCCATGCCGCCGGAAAAAACAAAATCCGGCTCGGAAGGAAACGGCCGGCCGTTCACAACTCGGACTTTCGTTCAAGTGGCAAATAGCCGGCCGTTCAGGCCTCGCACCTTGGCTCCAATGGCAACGTCCCGCCATCCAGCCCCTGTTCAGGGATTGGACGGCGGGACGTTCACACCCCGGTTCGGGGATCAAATTCTTATTCCTTCATCGGGCCGGCCGATGGCGGAGGGTTTCCAACTCCCCATTCCTTATTCGCTTTCGGCCCCATCTTCAGAGAGAGGACGCCGCCGGCGGTGATCCGGCTATGGTCGAACCAAGGTTGGTCGAGTTTTTCGCCATTCAACGTGACCGATTGCACGTATTTGTTGTCATGTGAAGCGCCTTCGGCTACGATCTCGAACACATTGCCGCCTCCGAGGTCGATCTTCACATCCGAAAAGACCGGACTACCGATATTATAAGTCGGGGATCCCGGTGTTACCGGATAGAAGCCCATCATACTAAACACAACGAAGGCAGACATACCGCCACCGTCTTCATCGCCCGGAACCCCCATCAGGTCGTTACGGAACCACTGGTCGAGCAAGACACGGATGCGTTTCTGCGTCTTCCAGGGCTGCCCGGCATAATTATACAGGTAGGGGATATGCAAACTCGGTTCATTAGCCATCGAAAACATACCGACGTTACCGGTATGGTCGGGCAAGAATGAATAGAACTGCCATTTGGACATACCGAGAGGCGTATCGAACATAGAGTCGAGCGCGGCCGTAAAGACTTCGTTGCCTCCGATCAGGGAAACCAGGTCGCCGATATTGTGTTGTACGTCCCAACGATACACATATCCGTTGTTCTCATCATAATAATCGCGTGCCCCCAAGCCGCCGGAATAGCGGTAATCGACGTCTTCGATAAATTTGCCGTCCTTATCCTTCGGATGGAAGAAACGGGTTTCCGGATTAAAGAGGTTCCGGTAATTATAGGACTGGCGCAGGAAATATTCGGCGTCTTCTTTCTTGCCCAGTTCGGATGCAATCTGCGAGAGGCACCATTCGTCATAGGCCGTACCTAAGGTAACGGCTACCGGCTGGCGTTTTTCCCAGGGGGAGACGTTAGCTACCGTTTCTTTCTCACCCGGTTTCAAGGCCGGGATATAGCCGTGTTCCTTATAAAACTCATCTAACCATCCGGAAGGGGCGGCCGACCAAGGAATCAGTGTTTTCTCTTCTATCCCTTTGCGGGCCGCTTCATACGCCTTTTCGAGGTCGAAGCCGCGGACGCCTTTCCGCCAAGCATCGATAACGGTAGCAACGGCGTGGTTGGAGTTCATGCGGCGGGAATCGCCGGTCACTTCGGGGAATGTCGGCATCCAGTTCGTGCCCATCTGTTGGGCCATCAGGAGATATGAATTGATAATATCCGTTTCACGTTCTCTATCGATCAGGATACGAAGCGGATGGGTGGCACGATAAGTATCCCAGATCCAGTCGTCGGTATAGAACGAATGGCCTCCGTCGTCGTGTACTTTTCCGTCGAAAGCACTATAATATTTGCCGTCTTCGCTCAAGTTTACCGGACGTTCGTAGCAACGGTACAAGGATGTATAGAAAACGGTTTTGTCGTTTTCACTCCCTCCGCTTACCTGGATCTTGCCTAAAGCGTCGTTCCATTCATTCCGTCCGATCCGGGCAATCGCATTTACATCATAGGAATTGATCTCACGCTCCAGGTTCTTCCGGGCTTGTTCGGTACTGATAAAAGAGATTCCATAGCGTATGCCAATCTTCTTCCGGGCTCCGAAAGCCAATGCCAAAGCGGCATCTTTGCCTTCAACGGACGACTCGCCATATTTTACGATTCCGCCGGTCAGGACACCGGATTTCTCCGGCGTCATATCTGTTTCGGCATAAAGATAGACCTTCGTTTTCTTATCCACGTATTGAAAACCGCTAACCGTGTTGCCATCGCATTTCAACTCGCCGTTACGGCTATTGAACACGAGGTAAGCCGGCCCGTCTTTCTCGAACGTGATGCTATAAACCGCGCTTTGGTGGGAAGGAGCATAATCGACCTCGATATTGGCATCGTCCAGATATACCTGGTAGCGGTATGGCACGATTTTTTCGCGGTCATAGCTATACTTGATAACCGGCTTCAATCCCGCCTCATCGCCCTGGTAGGGGCTCAGGTTGAAAGCTGAACTTCCCCGGTGGCTGGTCACGATAACGGGCAATCCGCCCAACTGGTCTCCCGTGAAATCCCCACGTTCGGGATAGACGCGCAACATACTGTTAGGCAGATGGACGGTCGGATAGGTCGGAACCAACAGGTGGCTGATGTTTCCCATATAGGGGTTGACATATTCCACCGGCTCTTTCGACTGATTGCCCACTACCGATTGTTTGCCGTAATACTTACTTATAACCAACGTTATGGCGGCTCCGATCGCAACGCCCAATAAGACTTTTCCTGTTTTCTTTAGTATCTCCATCACTTATTTCTTTTGTTTTTCATTTACTGAAAATGAATACGGGAAATCTTCCGGATTCACGCCTCTGTTCATATTCGGCTTGTCTCCCATCTTGATATCCAAGACACCACCTTTCAAGAGTTCGAAATGCTCCAGGTAGTTTTTGGTGTACTCTTTCCCGTTGAACGACATCGACTCGATATAGATATTCTTGTCGCTATTCTCCGGCGCATTGATAACCAGATTCTTCCCGTTCTCGAAATGCAGGATAGCTTTCTTGAACAAGGGAGCACCCAATACATATTGCGTTGTTCCGGGAGCAACCGGATAGAAACCGAGAGCGGAGAAGACGTACCAGGCGGAAGTCTGCCCGTTATCTTCGTCGCCGCAATAGCCGTCCGGTGTCGGAGTGTACATACGGTTCATCACCTGACGTAGCCAGTATTGGGCTTTCCAAGGCTCGCCTGCGTAATTGTACAGGTATATCATGTGCTGGATCGGCTGGTTGCCATGCGCATAGTTTCCCATATTCATTATCTGCATTTCGCGGATCTCATGGATAACCTGTCCGTAATAGCTATCGTCGAATACAGGCGGTACGGCAAATACGGAGTCCAGCATGGTGATAAACTCTTTTCTTCCGCCCATCAGATCGATCAATCCCTGCGGGTCGTGGAAAACAGACCAGGTATAATGCCAGCTATTGCCTTCTGTGAAAGCATCTCCCCATTTCAACGGAGAGAACGGAGCCATGAACTTACCGTCTTTATTCTTGCCGCGCATCAGCTTGGTTTCCTTATCAAAGAGGTTTTTGTAGTTCATCGCACGTTTGGCATACAGGTCCAGTTCCTTCTTTGGACGTCCCAGGTCTTTTGCTATCTGGTAAATACACCAGTCGTTATAGGCATATTCCAGGGTACGGGCGGCATTCTCGTTAATTTTTACATCATAAGGCACATAGCCCAGCTTGTTGTAATATTCATGTCCGAGGCGGCCGGTAGATGATACCGTAGGATGAACGTTTTCCGTCCCGTAGATCAAACCTTTATACAGGGTTTCGAGATCATCCACCTTTATACCTTTGACATAAGCATCCACCAGAACGGAAGCAGAGTTATTGCCTACCATGCAACCACGATGTCCGGGGCTCGCCCATTCCGGGAAGAAGCCGCTCTCCTTATAGGTGTTGATCAGGCCTTCCTGCATCTCCTTAGACATCGTCGGGTACATCAAGTTAAGGAACGGGAACAGGCTACGGAACGTATCCCAAAAACCGGTATCGGTAAACATATAGCCCGGCAGGACTTCCCCGTTATACGGGCTATAATGCACTACTTTTCCTGCCGCATCTATTTCGTAAAACTTACGGGGGAACAGAAGCGAACGGTACATACAGGAATAGAATGTCCGATATTGATCCAAAGTACCGCCTTCCACTTCGATCTTGCCCAGTTCTTTGTTCCATACCTCCTTGCCTTTTTGTACCAATGTATCAAAACTATCATTCCCCAATTCTTTCATATTGAGGGCAGCCTGGTCGAAACTGATAAACGAAGAGGCGACCTTAGCGTGTACGATCTCGCCTTTTGTAGTCTTGAAGCCGATAACGGCACCTACATGGTCGGATTTCTGTTCACGTGCGCCTTCTTTCAAAGCGGCATCGGCGAAAGTAGCTTCGTAGGTGAAAGGCTTGTCAAATTCGATGATGAAATAGTTCTTGAAGTTATCCGGCACACCGCCGCTATTCTTGGTCGTATAACCGATAATCTTGTTTTCCCCGGGGACCACCTTGATGTAGGAACCTTTGTCAAAAGCATCCACTACGACATAAGAATGATCGTTTTCGGGGAAAGTGAAACGGAACATGGCGGCACGGTCAGTCGGCGTCAGCTCGGTCTTTACGTCATGTTCGGCCAGATAGACTTCATAGTAATACGGTTTGGCGATCTCGCTCTTGTGGGAGAACCAGCTGGCCCGTTTATCCTGATCGAATTCGGGGGTACCGACAACCGGCATAATCGAAAACTGGCCGTAGTCGTTAATCCAGGGACTCGGCTGGTGGGTTTGTTTAAAACCGCGTATCTTATTGGCGGTATAGGTATATGCCCACCCGTCACCCATTTTACCGGTCTGCGGTGTCCAGAAATTCATACCCCAAGGGCGTGCAATAGCCGGATAGGTATTACCGGCCGATAACTCATAAGACGATTGTGTTCCCATTAAAGGATTAACATACTCTACCGGGTCAAACCCCTCCGCAAGGGCAGGACTGCCCAGGCAGGTCAGCACGGCGATAAAGGCCAAAGCCCATATACTTCTTTTCTTCATATTTATTGATGTAATTAATATCTACTTACAAAGATAACTCAAACAATCCCTTACGTAAAAGCAAGTAATGTGGATTTTTCTCAAAAATCAATAAAAGCTGCCATCAACGTGACGGGAGATGCTGCGGTCTCCATGATCACAGGCCGCTGCATGAGCCTTGGCATTAGTAAGTGAACCGGATTCCGACTTGTAAGGTGAAGGTAAACGGATGCACGGTACGCATACTTTCAAAACGGATCAAGCTGTTGCGATATTGCGGATTCATATTATAATAATAGCTCACACCCGGTTCGACGAACAGCGAAAGCGGTTTACGAAGTTCCGCCTGCATGCCGACAGCTGCATTCCAGGAAGGTTGCCAACGGTTAATCCTTAAATCCTCACCCGTTTTCTTTGCCGACACGCAATATTCGATCATCCCGCCGCCGGAGGCATAGAGCGAAAGATTCTTCCAGTTATAAAACGTCCAGCTCAGCTTTAGCGGAACACCCACATAGTGCAACTTCTGTGAACCGTCATACGTCTTCCTCTCTTCGAGGATTTCCGAATACAAATAAGTATATGACAGGCCCGTCTCCAAAGCAATCCGTCGGGTAATGGACATACGGGCCGAGACACCGAAGGTAATCGGAATATGATGGCGATAATAATAGTCTGTATTCCAGTTCTCCGAACTTCCCCCGCCTCCGCCCGTCGCGGCTTTTGTCTGGAGCTCTTCCGTTGGTTTTTTATCCGGGTTTTCCGGTTTCTCTTCCGGCCCCGGATGATCCGGTTGGCTGACCCATTCTTCGTGGTGCTCGAAACCTCCTCCCATATTCGTTACCTGATTGCTGCCGGTGTGGATGCCGAAAGCAAAGCGGTTAAAATCAAATATCTTCTTCTTTTCCTCTACGGGACGATAAGGCAGGTGATTCCGCCTGTCCGGCTGCGGGCCGGAATCACCGTGTTTCGGGGTGGCCTGTTCCGTTTCGCCGACACTATCCGCTGCGTTTCCGGCTATCACAACCATTTCCGGCAATTCCACCCGATAAAGTTCCGGCATCAGGCTATCGGGCATTTGGATATAAGGGAAAAAGCGTACTTGTACGTTTTTTGCAGGAATCATCTCCTGCGGCAATACCGGCGTAACCTCTTTTTTCTTTTCCGGCGACGGTACAACAGGAGATTCTACCGCCGCTACCTCCTCCGGTTCTTCATCGTGCGAAACGACAACCGGTATCATCAGACACAACAGGGCAATAGCAGCCACAGCTACCCAAGCGTATAACTTGCGGCGTGCTGGTTTCGTCCGCCCCCCAGTCATTTCCTCTACGGCCATGAGCGGCGGAAGTTCTGCTTCCAGCTTTTTCCAGCCGTCCTTCCGGAGAGGAAGATGGAATTCATCTTCCCGGTTGCGAAGCATTTGCAGTATGTCATTCTTATCGTTCATGTCTCTTTATCCGATTTTCTTTAATTCTTCTTTGATGCGGGCTACCAGCAGGCGGCGGGCACGGTTCAGTTGGGATGCTGACGATGCCTCATTGATATGCAGGCTGTGTGCAATCTCTTTATGGCTCCAGTGTTCAAACACATATAAGTTGAACACGGTACGATAGCCGGGAGGCAGTTCCGCTACAAACTTCATCAGGATCTCCATCGATAGCACACTTGCATCCGGCTCCGACTCGTCCGGCAGGTCTGAAACATCATCCAGCGACATCCCGTCACGGAGCAGGTCCCGGTGGCGGAGAAACTCCAATGAAACATTGGTAAACACACGGCTCAGCCAGGCCCGAAGACTTCCTTCGCCTCTATAAGTAAAAGAAGAGATGGATGAGTAGACTTTCAGGAAACCGTCATGCAGAAGATCGTGAGCCGTCTCCTCGTCACCGGCATAGCGGTAGCACAAGCATAACATCCTCTCCGCAAAGCGCTCGTACAGCTCTTTGCGGGCGAGATTGTCTCCAGTCTTGCATCTATCGGTCAACTCCGTTTCTGTCATCAATTCTTATAGTGCTTTTATATAGTAAATGCAGGGGTGTATAAAACCTTGCATGAAGGAAGAAAAAAATATATTATGATGGAGGAAAAGTTTCGTGCCATTGAAACATAAGTTTCCCGCAAATGAAACAAAAGTTTCATAGGCATGAAACAAGAGTTTCAGTTACGGGAAACAACCGGAAGTAAAAGGGGGACTTTCAGGTAGAATATAATCCCGCTTCTTTTCTATAGCTTGAACTTATACAGTTGCGCCATCACCTTCTGGTATTCGTTCTGCAATTGCATGTGATTCTGCATGCTCTGATAGAGTGTGGTGACATCAACAAAATATTCGATCATCGAGATTTGCCCTGCCTGGATCGCTTTGTTCAGGAGCGACAGGTTGTCCTGGCTTTTCAGCACTTCGCTATACTCGTCGATGGAAGTCTTCAAGGCTACCGACTGGTTATAGAGTTGGAGCAATTCGTTTTCCACCGTTGTCGTCTGGCTTTCCAATTGTAAATCGGTGTAAAGGCTCTGTGCTTTCGCCTGTTTCACGTTGTTGCGGTTGGAGAACAGCGGGATGCTGACGCCTACTAAGAAACCGTTGAAACGTTCGCCTCCGGCAGCCGTATTCAGACGGTAGCCAAGCTCGAAGCCGGGCAGATTCAGAGATTTGCTGACACTCAACTGGCGTAGTGCTGCCGCCTTTTCGCTCTGCAAAGAAAGCAACTGGCGGTTGGCTGGAATAGCTTCCTGCTTCAGGTCGACGAAAGATAGGGGTTCTTCAACCGGAAGGTAGGCCGTATCGGTGAAGTTCATTTCGATACCGCCGTTGAGCATCGCCAGTTCATGCAGCTTGGTTACACGGGCGGCTTCGTTCATGCGGGCTTCATTCTTTGCATTGAGCAGTTCGAGGTTGATTTTATTTACTTCGAGCACATTGGCATCACCATTCTGCAAACGGGTCTCGTAGAGGGCGGAGAGTTGTTCGGCATTTTGCCGGCGGGTATCCAAAAGACGCTTCTGCTGGTTCAGCAAGATCAGGTCGAGGCAGACTTCTTTGGCTTGCAACAAAATCTGCTGGCGGAGTTCCGCACTCTGGCGGTCGAAGCCCTCTCCTTTCGCCTTCGATAATTTGTTCTTCTGTATATAGACGGAGGGGAAGTCGAAAGATTGCGAAGCGACCAGCTCGCCCTGTATTCCCATTCCTTCCTTATTTCCATACTGATGGGTGTAGGAGACGGACGGGTCGGGAAGGTTGTTGTCTAATCTGGCTTCCAGCTTTTGTGCGGTCACCATCTGTCGGTTGGCCTGCAATTCCTTATTGTTGGCCTCAACGCTCCGGAGCACTTCCTCGATGGATGTTTGTGCCCCGGCTGCTATTGCGGAAGAAACGAATACTATTGTTAATATGAATTGTTTCATTTGTATATTGCTTTATTATTTGAATAATGATTCATAAGTAATCCCATGTTATTTCTCTTTATTCATTAATAAATAAACAATCGGGATGATGAAGCCGTTCAGGAAGGTGGATGTTAACAGACCTCCCAGGATGACGGTGGCCATCGGGCTTTGTATCTCGTTGCCTGGCAGATCGCCGTTCAGCGCAAGCGGGATCAAGGCGAGAGCCGAGCTGAGCGCTGTCATCAGGATCGGGTTCAGACGGTCCATCGAACCTTGCAGGACGGCTTGCCGGAGCGACATATTCTCTATAGTCCGCAAATGCGAGTAGTGGCTGATCAGCAACATACCGTTACGGGTGGCAATACCGAAGAGGGAGATGAAACCGATAATAGCCGGGATGCTTACCTCGCCCGAAGTCAGCTTCAGGATAAACACGCCCCCGATCAACGCCAACGGCAGGTTCAACAAAATAACCCCGCTCTCCTTCGCATTCTTAAACTCATTATAGAGCAACAGGAAGATCACCAACAGAGACATCAACGAGGTAAGCAGCAGCGTACGGCTGGCAGCCTGCTCGCTCTCGAACTGTCCGCCGTATTCGATATGATAGCCTTCAGGCAACCGGATGGAAGCATCCACCTTCTGTTGTATCTCGTTGACAACGCTACGGAGGTCGCGCTCGGAAACATTACCGCTGATCACGATCTTACGTTGCACATTCTCGCGGTTGATCGTGTTAGGGCCTGTCACGGAACGGATTTCGGCGACATAGCTCAATGGGACCTTCTTACCGCCCGCATCGATCATCAGGTTGCGGATATCTTCCATCGTGGCACGGCTTTCATCCGAAGTCTTTACCGTCAGGTCGAATGTCTTGCCGTCGTCATAGACCTGGCTGACCGCTTCGCCGCCTAACATGACATTGACATACTCTTCGAACTCCGGCAACGTGATGCCGTATTGCGCCATCAACTCGCGCTTCGGCGTGATGGTAAGTTGCGGACGTTCGATCTGCTGTTCCACTTTCAAGTCCACCAAGCCGGGGATTCCCTCGATAGATTCCTTGATCTGGTTGCCGACCGTAAACATAAGGTTCAGGTCCGTACCGAACAGCTTGATTGCAATATTCGCCTCCGTACCGGAGAGCATGGCGTCAATGCGGTGGGAAATCGGCTGTCCTATTTCGATGTTGGCGCCGCTGATTGTGGAAAGTTTCTTACGGACGTCATTCATGACGGCATCGCGGCTACGGTCTTTCAGGACAAACGGAGCTTCGATTTCCGACACGTTCACACCTAAAGCATGCTCGTCGAGTTCGGCGCGTCCGGTCTTGCGGGCAACCGTCTGTATCTCGGGAACCTGCATCAGCAATTCTTCCGCCCGGCGTCCCATCCCGTCCGATTCTTCGAGGGAAATACCCGGAAGAGAACTTACGTTGATCGTAAATGAGCCTTCGTTGAACGGCGGCAGGAAACTGCGCCCTAACGTAAAGAATGTTCCCAATGCAACAAGAAACAGGCCGATCGTGCATCCCAGCACAATCTTTTTATGTGTCAATGCTCCATTCAGGGCTTTGCCATATATCTCTTTCAGCTTGCGGGCTACCCAGGCTTCCTTCTCTACTTTCTTATCCGTAGACTTCCGGTTCAGCAGATAGCTGCACAGCACCGGAGTCAGTGTCAACGCCACGACCGTAGAGGCAAAAAGCGCCACGATAAAAGCAATCCCCAGCGGCACCAACATACGCCCTTCCATCCCGTGCAGGAAGAAAAGAGGGACGAAGCTGACTACGATAATCAAAGTCGAATTCAGGATCGGCATTCGCACTTCGCGGGATGCATCGTACACGACTTCCAGAATGGAACGCTGCTCACCGGGGGGCAACAAACGGTTCTCCCGTATCCGCTTATATACATTCTCCACATCGACAATCGCATCATCGACCAGCGAACCGATCGCTATCGCCATACCTCCCAAGCTCATGGTGTTTATGGTCAATCCCATATAATGCAACGCCAGTATCGAAACCAGCAGGGAAAGAGGCAAGGCAACCAACGAAATCACCGTCGTGCGGATATTCATCAGGAAAAGGAACAGGACGATGACGACAAAAAAACTACCTTCGAACAAACTGTTCTTTACATTATTAATAGAGCTGTCGATGAAATGGCTCTGACGAAATATATCGGTCGAGACATGCACATCGGCAGGCAGGTTCTTCTGCAAGTCGGCCATGATCGCATCCAGTTTCTCCGTCAAGTCGATTGTGCTGGTGTTGGGCTGCTTGGTGACCGTGATCAGCACGGCAGGTTTCGTCCGTTCGGAAGCGGTTCCGAGCTTCGGGCTTTTGCCGCCAGCCTTCACCGTTGCGATATTTTCCAGCAGGACGGGGAAATCTCCGACAGTCTTAACAAGACCTTTACCGATCTCTCCGGCATTCGCGGTAGAGAGGACACCCCGGATGATATATTCGTTATCATATTCATAGAGGACCCCCCCATTGGCATTCCGGTTCATGTTACGGGTAACGGCCAGCACTTCGTTCAGGCTGACACCATAATGCTTCATACGGGCGGGGTCGAGCAATATCTGGTATTCCTTGATATCGCCACCGATCACGGCGACTTGTGCCACACCTCCCGTCGAGAGCAACCGCGGACGAATGGTCCAGTCGGCAATCGTGCGTAGATCCATTTGTGTCGTTGCCACCGTAGAGACGGACGGCCGTCCGTCTCTGCCAACGCCTGTCGAATCATCAACCGTAAGCCCGATAATCATCATTTCCCCCAGGATGGAAGATTGCGGACCCAGCGTCGGCTTCCCGACATTCTCCGGCAGACTCTCGCCGACAACCGCCAGCTTTTCCGAAACGATCTGGCGGGCCCGGTAAATATCCGTCCCCCAATCAAACTCAACCCACACGACAGAGAAACCCGTCGTAGAAGACGAGCGGACACGGCGTACATCCATCGCACCGTTTACAGCCGTTTCCACCGGGAAAGTCACTAAACGTTCCACCTCTTCGGGTGCCATGCCATTCGCCTCCGTCATAATGACAACGGTCGGCGCGTTCAAATCCGGAAACACATCCACATCCGTATGGAAAGCGGTGTACGTTCCGGCAATCATCAGCAGCAGGGAACAGATCAACACAACCAACCTGTTATGCAGCGAGTAATATATTATCTTATTCAGCATAGAAATAATTATTCAATTTGTCAATGTGCCAATATCCAAATGGATAAACATATTTACCCTGTGCACATTGGCACATTGGCATATTAGCCCATCGGCACATTATTAATGGTTATGTGTATGTGCAGGAATTGCATTAGAAGCAGAAGCCAACTTGATCTGGTAAGCGCCGACCGTCACCACTTCGTCGCCAACTTTCAGGCCGCTCAGGATCTGCACTTCGGAGCCGTTGTCGGCACCCAGCGTCACAGGTACTTTCCTATAGGCTTCTTCGTGCTCACGGACAAAGACAGAGTAAATGCCCTGCTCCTCGATAAGGGCGGAAACAGGCACACTGATCACGTTCTGCATCGGAGCGGTAAGCAAATAAATTTCGACAAACGATCCGGGAATAATTGTCCCCTTGTTGTCAAACTCGAATGTAACCGGAACATAAAAAGAGTTGGCATCGGAAGCCTTTCCATAGGAAAGCAAACGTCCACGCAGATCAGACAGTTTATAAGTCGCATTATCGTATGGTGTACGGAAATTAGCAGACTGGACAGAAGGTAAATAGTTGTAATATTTCTCCGAAACCTCCGCACGCAACACTAAACGGTTATTCTGTGAGATCGTTGCCAATGGCTGGCCGACCGTCACATAATCGCCTTCCTTCACCTGCAAGTTCTTTAGATAACCATTCATTGGCGAAACAACCGATACACCGTTAGCTGTCTGCTTGCCGGCAACTGCATCCCAAGCGACCTTTGCATTTTCGTAGTTCAGGCGCGCCTGTTCGAAATCTTTCGCAGAAACGATCTTATCCCCTACTAAGGCTTCCATACGTTCATATTCTTTCTTGGCATTCTCATATGCATATTTAGCTTTAGCCGCCACATTGCCGTCAGACAAACTGCTCGAAGCAAGGCTCAGAATAGCCTGTCCCTTGCGGACAGCCGTTCCGTCGACAAACGACAGGTTACCGAATGTCACTACACCGGGAACCGTAGCTACCACAGTCGACTCCTCTCCCTGTGCAGCCATCACCCGCCCGCTTGTCTTGATCACATCTGTAAAAGCGCCCGGCTCTACTTTGCGCGTCTGCAAACCGACAGCTTCCGCTAATGCTTTCTTGAAAGAAATCTCACCGGCATGTCCTTCCTCGGCCTCTTCATGTTCATGTCCATCTTCTTCATGTTCGTGTCCTTCCTCATGTTCATGGGCTTCATGTTCATGCTCTCCATGTGTCGCAGTATTGCCACTGCAACCAGCCAGAATGTAGGCGAAAGCCACCCACACTAAATATATTTTTTTCATTCTGATAAATTCGTTTATTGTATATTCGATAATAAATAAAAGGGATAGGAAGTTGCATCAAAGGCAGGAATTAACATACCCGATACGACCTCTTCAATCATCAATTATACACAAAATGGAGGCGCACGAAGCCCCGACGCAGATGTTATCCACGTATCATGCAGGGACTCGATGTAGTAGGCCCGGTCATTCTCGAACAAGAGTTTGTAAAAGACCGGAACAGGAGGATTTATATAATCAAACAACACAAGCAAAGGGAAAAGAAACTGGTTCACATTTCCATCCGTCACTTGTGAAAAGACAGAAGTGTAGAGTGCAATGTTATGCCCGTTGCATCCGCAATCATGTGAATCGGGGCTTCCATGCCCGCCATGAGCAGCTTCGGCAGAAAGCGATTTATAGCACGGCAACCCGTTACTATGGTGATGGTGCGGTACGACTACCGATATGAGCATCACGATACTAACAAGCAGCATCACATACTGGTATATTTTCTTTTTAGCTCTCATACTTCCGAACACAAAAATAAGAAGTTTTTAATTACTATGCAATTATGCCTCCTTAATTAAATGCATTCATACTTAAATAAACAACCTTGCCACCGCGATTAATGCAGGGACAAGGTTGTTTTGATATATTATCATGTATAGAAATACAAACTCTTATTTGTCTAACTTGGCACAAATAAGCTCGGCAGCTTTCTTGCCACTCATCAGCATGCCGCCGAAGATCGGTCCCATGCGGAAACTACCGCTCACACCATTAGCAGCCATACCGGAGACGAACAGGCCCGGATAGATTTCCTTTGTATTTTCGACTGTTGTGGACTCGCCCAACTCGACATTCAGCGAACGTTCGCCGATCACGCCACCGGTAGGAGTGTTCAGCTTGATATCGTTCTTGCGCGCTACCACGCGGGCAATTTCACAATCATGGCCGGTTCCTTCCAAAACCGCCTTTGACATAATCGTCAGCGGATCCACATGCATACCTTCGCGGATCACCGGAGCCCAGTTCACAACCACACCGGCTACGGCATCGTTATGGAACACAACGTCTTCTACGGAATAGCAGTTGAAAATAGTTGCACCCGCTTTCGTCGCGCTATAGATCAGAGCGGAAGTCGTATGTACGGAGTCCATGATATAGGTCCCGTTGCCGGCGTCCTTATAGCTTACGCCTAACTCGCGCACGATCGGCATGGCTTCTTCCTGAACCACGATATCGTTAAACATCATGGCGCCGCCCCACATACCTCCACCGGGAGCCAACTTGCGGTCAAACAAAGCCACCTTCTTTCCGGCCTTAGCCAGATAATAAGCGGCAACGATACCCGAAGGACCGCCACCGACAATAGCGACATCAATAGACAAATTACTCTTCAACTTCGCAAAGTAAGAGTCGATAATTCCTGTTGAAACAATCTGTTCCATTACAAAATAACAATTAGAGTTTAAACATCGGGAAGCACATAGAGGTAACGCTTCCCTTTATTTAGTAATTCTACCTTTTCCCTTCACGGCGTTATCCGGCAGGTTCAATGGGTATAATCTCAGCCTGTATAGTAAGGCACCCCTATGATAAGTCGGTTGCAAAGATAATAAATTATCCGAAATGTGGCGGACGCCTGTTCATTTTCCGTTCTACAAAACTCTTCATAAATGCGACTGTTTCGTCTATCCCCAACACGGAGACATCTATCGAAAAGTTGTAGGTCGAGGCAACACCCCATTCCTTATTCGTATAATAATTATAGTAAGCGGCGCGCGATTTATCTGTTTTCATCATCAGTTCCTCTGCCTGTTCTACCGTCAGGCCCTGGCTTTCGATGATCCGCTGGATACGGTTCTCTTTGTTGTTATGGATAAAGAAGCTCAGGCAGTCGGGATTGTCACGCAAAATATAGTCGGCACACCGCCCGACGATCACGCATGAACCTTTTTCCGCCAGATTACGGATCGTATCGCTCTGGTATAGGAATAAACGGTCGTTAGACAGCACATCGGCATACGGCGGGAACAGCCCCATATACGAATAACCCATCGTAAAAGCATAAGCCAAGCCGCTGGAAGCCCTCTCGTCCGCTTTCTCGAAAAATTCCTCGCTAAGTCCGCTTTCTTTTGCGGCAAGCGCCATCAATTGCTTGTCATAATAGCCGATGCCCAGCTCTTTAGCCAGCTTCTGCCCTATCTCGCGACCACCGCTTCCGAACTGCCGGCCGATGGTCAGTATGATTTTGTTATCCATAATTACCAATTCTATATTTAGATGTCTTCTAATGCATCGTCCTTTAATTTAATAATAATCTGCTATGTGTGTCTAAAGGCTGTAAGCCTGGCAAATATATCCAGATTACTGTCTGCCTCATGTTCATTACGAAAAACAGAGCCGAATATTCCTAAACGAATAATACCATATTGCTCTGCCATTTGTTGTTTGTAGCAACGAAGTAATTCGAAATATTCTGCTTTTGTTCTCATTTTTCATTCGTATCATGTTATGAGACAAAGGTAAATAAAATTTATTTAGAATGAAACTACCTGAACTGGTTTATCAGGATAAGAGCAGTAACAATTGCGGTGGTCGTGCAGCGATCGGAATGCTGCAAAGGCACGGAGAATCCGAAAAAAAGATTACTTTTGTTTTCTTATAAAGTATAAAAAGATGGCAGAAAATTTAATAATCAGCGATGGGAACAAGCTGGAACAATACGAGGCGCTACTTCCCCAATTGCAGTCGCTCACGTCGGGCGAAACGGATATCGTCGCTAATATGGCGAATGTCGCCGCTGCCCTGAAACAGACTTTCGGTTTCTTCTGGGTAGGCTTTTATGTAGTGAAAGAGGAAATGCTCGTGCTCGCCCCGTTCCAGGGTCCGCTTGCCTGCACGCGCATCCGCTATGGAAAAGGCGTATGTGGGACAGCCTGGAAGGAAGCGCGGACGATTATCGTGCCGGATGTGGAACAGTTTCCGGGGCATATCGCCTGTAGCTCCGATTCACGGTCGGAGATCGTCGTGCCGGTGGTCAGGGATGGAAAAGTTGTTGCAGTGTTGGACATTGATAGCGACAAGCTAAATGAGTTTGACGGGACGGATGCAGAGAATCTGGAAAAACTTTGTGCCTTTTTACCAATGTAATCTCACCTTTTCTGTCAACCAATGCAATCCATCTTCCGTCAGCTTTCAACTGACGGAAGATGGATTATCTTTTCCTTCTTTCAAACCGTTTGCTGAAACAGACGGTTGGTTATTTCTCCGGCAAAGCCGGTTCCTTATGAAGGATCATTCCACTACCACCCTTTTCCCCTCCGTATTCGCCCGAATCAGATGGTTGTACATCGCTTCGCAATAGACCGGGGGCAGATAGAAACTGCCGGGATAAACGGCGCATAGGTTGATCCGTACCGTCACCTGTTTGCCGGCAGGCAGGTAGTCGATGTAGCTGTAGGCGCGGTCGTCGCGGATATCCTGGTAGCTGACGCCCGTCGTGAGGGTGTCTGTCGCACCACCTGAAAGGAAGCGGGTATTGAGGATCTCCCAGCCTGCCGGGAAGATCTCGGTCAGCACTAAGTGGCTATATCCACGCGGTGACGGGTTCGCGACGGTCACTACTGCCGTGAAGTTCGTACCTTGTTGTAAAGCGGAGGCATTCACCGGGCGGCCGTTGCGGTCCATGTAGCTGACAGCGAGGGTCAGGCCGTTTGCATAGGCTTCCTCTTTCCCTTGGGCGGGGATTCCTTCGGCTATAAGGCGGGCGAACAGGGTGGATTTTCCGGTATTCTTCAATTCTAATGAGGCGGAAGAGGACGCTTTGTCGAGCATAGTACCTGTCCAAATATTCCGGGTGGTGGAAACCTTTTCCGTCTTGCCATCCAAGGCATAGGAGAAGTCCATCGAGCCGGACACCTTGTATTTCTTCATATAATCGGAAAGGGCGACAAGGCTGAATGCGGTGGACTGAGTACTCAGCCAGTCGTCGGATGCGAGCGTTGCGGAAATTTCATCCGCCAGGAGAGCCGCTTCCTTGCCATCGTCGAGCAGGCAGAGCGTCATGAGACGGATGGATTGGTCGCGCAGGTCGCTGCCAAACGTCTGGTCGTATTCGGAATAGTCGGTTGTCAGGGCGGTTGTCTTTGCGATCAGCTCCTTCGAGACATCCGGGCGCCCGGCCAAAGCATAAGCGGCCGCCAACAGATAGCGGCTCATTGGCGTGAGCATCTTACTCTCTTTCAGGCGGTTCATGGCTCCCACCTCGGAGGCTTGCCCTAAGGCGAGGACATACAGACGGTAGGCCTGTGTCATTTCTTCGGATTCAGCATAGTGCGAGGCCTGCGGTTTCCAGTTACGAGCGGTGCGGCTCAGGTTGTTCAGCACGTCCCGTTTCATGCCTCCGGGGACGAGGTAGCCTTTCTTCCCGGCTTCGAGCAGGAAGTGGGTGGCGTAGACCGTACCCCAAGCGTTGCTGCTTGTCCCTCCGGGCCAGTAGGAGAAAGCACCGTCTACCATCTGGTAGGAACGAAGGCGGCGAATCGTCTCTTTCACGGCCCCTTCGGTCAATTGCTCCTGCCCGGCGGTCAACGAGGCAAACCGGCTTACGTATAGTTGTGGGAAGCCCTTCGAGATGATCTGTTCGAGACAGCCATGCGGATAGCCCGACAAGTAGGACAGACGCGTGGAAAGGTTGACGGGCCGTACATCCGACATTTCAAGCTTAAGGGAGTTCGTGCCGTCCGTGCCGGGGAGACCGACCATGCCTTTCCAGTTCTCTCCGGCTTCGAGCATCACGGGCGTTACCTTGACTTGCGGGCGGCGCACGGAGCGGATCTCGATATCGGTTTTGTATACGGATTTTTCGCCGCCACCGGTAGCCGTGATCTTCACATGCCCGACTCCGGGGGTATCTTTCACGCGGATGCGGAATTGCGCCAGCTTGTCGCCGGCCGCTTCAAAGTGCAGCGTACGGGTAGCCTCGCCGACGACTGCCATGTTGCCGGAGCAGGCGATCGTGACCTGCACGTCGCCCACCCCTTTTTCAGTAGCGAAGACGGTGGCGGGAACGGCCATCTCCTCTCCTATGCCGATGACGCGCGGGAGCGTGCCGAGCAGCATAACGGGCTTGCGCACAAGTACGCTTTTCTCCATGTTGCCGTAGGCTTCACCGTTGCCGGCAACGACCATGACGCGTACACGGCCGTTGTAGTTCGGCATCTGACAGGTGTGCTGCCGTTTTTCCCCTTTTTTCAGCAGGAAGGGGCCGGCAAACTGTACGACGGGCTTGAAGCGGTTCACGATTGCCTTCGGGCCTTTATTCAAGGCGTCGTCGCCGCCGATGCTGAACAATTGCTCGATTCGGCCGCCATAGGCGCCGACCACATAGTTATACAAATCCCAGGTATTGACACCCAATGCCTCGCGGGCGTTGAACGTTTGCCAGGGATCGGGTGTGCGGAAGCGGGTAAGATCGAGTAGGCCCTCATCGACAACCGCCAGCGTATAGGCCATCTCGCGGCCGTCCTTCTCTGAGACGGTCACGCTGTAGGGGGCTTCGGGCTTGACCTTGTCCGCCATGCTGATAACCGGGCTCAGGTGGCTTTCGGGTGAGGTCACGGTGAAGGGGACGACACCATACATACGGATCGGCAGGTCGTTTTTCGTCACGCCGTGCGGTTGCAAGAGTGTTATATATAGGTACGCATTGGGCTGCATATCGGGGGTAACGGCGAGCTTGACGGTAGTCTGCTGGTCGTCGCATAGATATTCGGTGGTCGAGAGGACGTGCGTGCCGTTCTCGATACAGACAATTGCACGGCTGCCTTTTACGGACGGGAAGGTGACGACGATTTGTTCGCCGGGCGCATACGTATCTTTGTCGGTCTTAAAGTTGAGCATATTGGCGGATGAAGCACCGTCCGCGTCGCGCCGCCCTTCGCTATAAGGCCAGTCGAAGTAGTTCATCACACCAGTAGAGTGTTTACTTTCCTTGTCTTTTACCGAGATGAAGTAGGTTCCCCAATCGGCATCGGCGAATTTCAGGTTGAAGGTTGCGGTTCCGTTTGCTCCGGTGCGGACAGTAAACGATTTCACGGGCTTGTTGTACGAGTTGGAAACGTAGTTCGCCAGGCTTCCGTTGTCGGAGCTCCACCACCAGTACCAATTGACTTTGTAGACCTTCACTTCGAGTTCGGTATTGGCTTCCGCCTGGCCTGTGTAGCCGACGGAGGCTACTTCATATTGATATCCGGTCCCAGTCTTCAATGGCTCTTCATCTTGCTGGGGCGACCGGATGCCGGCGTAGCGGCGGTAGGGGGAATAGAAAGCGCGGTTGGCGTTGATGCTGAAATCGCCGGATTCCTCGTACACGCGGGTGACGAAGTTTGCCAACAGCATGCCGGGAGCTGTGGCGCCAGTTTCGAAACGGGCCTTGATGGTGGCGTTGCCTGCATCGTCGGTCGTGCCGGAGATCAGTTTGCTTTCTTCGCTGTTGAAGATTTTCGAGGGATCGTCGAAATAGAATTTCTTATAACCGGCGAAGGTTGTCGAGGTCGGGATAAAGGTTCCTTGGATATCGTATTTCAGGTTGCGGGCCGTCGCTCCCTGTAGCCATTCTACGTGCATAGCGGCATTGAGGGGTTCACCCCGGAGCAAATTTTTTTCGGGCATCCTGAGGGAGATCTTCAGGCGGTTCGGTTTGATCGTCTCGATGCGCAGGCGCTTCGTGAAGGTGACACCGCCGACATTGACGTTGACGTTCCAAGCGCCTGTCGGGGCGTCGAGCTCGGTCGGAAGGTCAAAAGCGTAGAGGCCGAGTTCGCCTTTCGTCTGTGTCGTGCGGAGGTAGAGCTGGCCGAGGGGGGTGTAGAGCTCCAGGATGACAGGGTGGCCTGCGGGGAGCATACGGTTGCGATCGTTCAGCATAAAGCCGAGGTGCAGGGTATCGCCCGGACGCCATACGCCGCGGTCGCCGTAGATAAAGCCTTTGATACCTTTCTGCACGACTTCGCCGGAGACATCGAACGAGCTTAACGACAGGGCGGAACCGTCGTCCACACGGAGGTACGAGCGTTGCTGGCCGAGGGAGGCGGTCAGGTAGAAAGGTTTGCTGTCTTTCAAGGAGAAGCGCACCTGCCCTTTGTCATCTGTCATGCCGGAAGCTAATTCCTGGCGCTGGTAGTTGTAGGCGGCGACTTTGACGCCTTTCTCCGGAGCAGTGCTGAGGATGTTATGCACGAAGACGGTCATTTCGTTATCTTCGCCTGCCATCGCCAACAGGCCGAGGTTGGTGGCGAGGACGTTCTTGCCGACGGTCGTATTGTAGTAGTAGCTATTGGAACAGGGATCGTTGCGCTTGCTGTAATCGTAGTCCGACCAGTTGAAGTCACCGTTATAGTAGTAGTAGCCGCCTTGATCGAAACGGCTACTCTCTTCCTTGAACTTGATCTCATCTTCGGCAAGCAGTTGCTCCTTGCTTTTCTTCACGAAGTCTTCACAGGGATAGGCAGACAAGTCCCGGTTGAACGACAGTTCGACGCGGTAGATGGCGCCGGGTTCGGGGTCGATCAGTTCTTTCAGGTCGATCGCGTAGGTGTTCCAGCGACCAGGGTCATGGGTGGCATCTTCATCGAGGAAAATGGTTTTGCGAGCGACTAAGCGGCCGACGCGCATCAGGTCGCTTGTTCCTTCGAGGTTGTTTGTCTGGAGGAATTGCCCGATGTTCTGCTCGAATATCTTGATGATGCGAACCACCACGCCGCGCAGATAGACAGCCTGGAAGGGGACGGTCAGTTGTGTGGACTGCGGGATGATCACACCGTCACCGATAAAACGGGCTTCCGGCTTTTCGTCACTAACTACGATCTGGCGGATGATACTTTCTTTCAAGTTCAGGCCGTTTTTGCTGCGTATGTTCTGGCTCAAGTGGACGTTCAGGGCGCCTTCGCTGCCGACATCGGGATAAAGGCGGAGCTTATTGCCCTCGGCATTGACGGTTTCGGACTTATTGCCGTCGATCCAAGCGAGTCCTTGCATATTCTGTGTCGCGTCGAGCAGTTTCGTGAAGGTGACTTCGACGTAGCGTTCCGGCTCTGAGACATATTCGACTTCGTAGACGGAAAAATCGTTCAGTTCCGGGATGTCGACGGATAGTAATTCTTCTTCCGCGACCTTCATCTTGTTCGGGGCGACGGATAGCGTAAAAGCGCGTGTCCCGTCCGTCCCGGCCTGCAGATTGGAGATGGAGACTTCGTGCTTCTTCCCGTCGGGGCTATGCTGCCAGGTGGCATCCGCCTTTTCGGAAAAACGGACGAGCGTCTCTACGGTTTCGGGTGTCTCCTTGTCCGGTGTGAACAGCGAGCAAACAATATCGTAGCCATTTTCATTCTTCTTGTTAATATCGACGGATTGGAGGTTTGCGCGTAACACTAAGGGATAGGTGCTGAATCCGAAAGTGAAATATTTGTCCTTTCGTTCCGTGTCGAACCACTCCGAGAGGTCTGCCTTTACCTCGTAACGGGTGTCGCGCCTGAAACCTTTGGCGGGTTTGAAGACGATCGTCCGGTTGTTCTCGAAAGCAAACTCGCCGGGTGTCTCGGGTTTGATACTAATCAGGTTGCGGAGCTGGTCCGGCTTCATCCTGTCGGCCGCTATCTCCTGATTAAAAATCAGATATACGGGTGTATATCTTGAAATCGTACCGGAAGTAAACGCCTCCACATAGGGACTGAAAGGGAGGTCTTCACCCTCGCCTTTGTTTTTTCCTTCACATCCGCTGAATAAGAATAAGAGACAGCAGACACAGATATAATACAGATATTTCGCCATATTTCCTGAATTTAACGGTTTCACTTTTGACAAACAGATTATCTGCGAATATAGACATTTTTGTGTACATTATTATTCTTATTTTTTACCAAATGGTAATTTCCGGCCGGACTTAAAGAGCTACTTTTGCAGACTGAAATAAAAAGTTACTTGAGTTATGCAGAGAGATCGTATTGATTTTGGTAGTATGAACATTCCGGTTCTATTCCGCAAAATCTTTTTCCCGACGTTATTAGGGATGGTTTGTATGGCGTGTATTACGATCGCCGACGGTATATTCGTGGGGCGCGGCGTCGGGAGCGACGCGCTGGCTGCCGTCAATATCGTGGCGCCGCTTTTTATGGTGACGACCGGAGTCGGGCTGCTCTTCGGGGTGGGCTCGTCGGTGGTAGCCTCCGTTCATTTGTCGCAGAGGAAGGTTAAGGCGGCTAATATTAATATCACGCAGGCATTGTTAGTCTCCCTCCTGCTGATGGCGGTGGGAGCGTTATTGGTGATGCTGTTCAATAAACAGACGGCTTATATGTTAGGGAGTTCCGACCAATTGCTTCCGCCTGTGCTCGAGTATATGAATTGGATCGTACCATTCTTGATATTCAGCATGTTGGCTAACATCGGGATGTTTGTCATCCGATTGGACGGATCGCCCAAGTTTGCGATGTTGTGCAATGTTGTCCCGGCTCTGATCAATGTCGTGCTCGACTATATTTTCGTCTTTCCGATGCAGATGGGATTGACGGGGGCGGCGCTGGCAACCGCGCTGGCACAGGTGGCCGGCGGGCTGATGGTGTTAGCCTACTTGTTCGGCTTTTCCAGGACGTTGCATTTATACAAATTGAAAATGAGCATGAAAAGCCTGCGCCTGACCTGTCGGAACACAGGCTACATGATCCGGTTGGGGGCCTCGGCCATGCTGGGAGAATTGGCGATCGCCTGCATGATGCTGGTCGGCAACTATGCCTTTATCCAGATGCTGAAAGAGGATGGCGTGGCGGCCTACAGCGTCGCGTGCTATTGCCTGCCGATCGTTTTTATGATCGCGAACGCGATCGCACAGTCGGCACAGCCGATCATCAGCTACAATTATGGCATGGGTGATGCGGCACGGGTGCACACGACCTTCCGGTTATCGTTGAAGACGGCTTTTATATCGGGGTTGCTGGTCTTTGTCGTGATGTATGCGCTTTGTCCGTATATCGTCGCGATGTTTCTGGAACCCGGCTGCCCGGCTTATGAGATTGCAACGAAGGGAATCCCCTACTTTGCTTCGGGATTCATCTGTTTTGCTTTGAATATTGTGTGGATCGGGTACTACCAGAGTATCAAATTGGCTAAAAAAGCGATGTTTTTCATGCTGTTAAGAGGGATTATCCTGATGAGCATATGCTTCCTAACCCTTCCTTATTTACTGGGAGTAAAGGGGTTATGGCTGGCAGTCCCGTGTGCCGAACTGATCATCTTCATCGCGTTGACGGTAGATTATCAGTATCGGCACAAGGTATGCAGGACGGTGGAATGAGGTAACTACCCTTTGGCGTTCCGCATCACCCGCTCGATCGCGTCATCCATCTGTGCGATGGATTCCAGCCCCAAGGTCATGCAGTGCAGGTTACTTTCGGTGACGGCAAAACGGATGGAGCGTTCGCGTTCGGCATCGGAGATATGTTTGCCTTCACCGAAAATTTTCATACCGATAAGTCCTTTGCCTTTCTTGCGGGCCTTGCCCAGTAGTTCGTTGACGGCTACGGTCGTGCCGTCCATGTGGCTCTGGAACGGGTTCAGGCGGGCGAGGATAACGTCGCACCACGGATTGTCGACGGCTTCGGCCATCGCATCCCAGTTGTGGCAGGAGACGCCGACAGCTTTCACGATCCCATCCTGTTTGGCTTTCGCCAGGCCGTCCATATAAAACTTACGGGTTTCCGCCCAGTCGCCTTTCGTCATGCAGTGCAGCAAGAGGATGTCGAAATAGTCCGTACCGGCTTCCTGACGGAAGCGGTCGAGGGTTTTGATGACCGGTTCGCGTTTTTCCGATCCCTCGTCGTAGGTCCACATTTTCGTCATCAGGGTGAGTTTTTCGCGGGGTAACTCTTTCAGGGCTTTTCCGACGAACGGTTGCGAACCGTACATATCGGCCATATCGAAGAAGCGGATGCCGCGTTCGTAGCCATGACGGGCCATCTTCACAAAGTTATCCATTCCCAGCCGGGTTTGGTTGGACTGGTAGTTCCAGCCTTTCGTCCCGGTTCCCATGGCAATGCGGGAGACTTTCAATCCGGTCTTTCCGAGTTTAACCCTGTCGACCGATACATTCGAAGGTACAACCAACTGTATATTGGCAAATCCCGTGCGTGCTAAAGATAAACCGGCTACTCCGGCTACTCCTGTCTGAATAAATTTGCGTCTGTCCATCTTTATACTTGTTTAGGTAATACTTTCTTTAAGATCAAATAACCGCAGAGACCTGAAATGAACGAACCGGCAAATACGCCCAGCTTCGCCTGGTTCAACAACTCCGCTCCTACACCGGGCATTCCGGCAAAAGAGAGGTTGGCGATAAAAAGAGCTACCGTGAAACCGATACCCCCCAACATCGACACCCCGAAAAGATTCCTTTTGCTCACACCTTCCGGCATCGTTGCAAGACGCAAACGGACAAAAAGATACGTGAACAGGAAAATGCCCAGCGATTTCCCGACAAACAGGCCGGCAAACACTGCCAACGGAATACCGGGCAACGAATTAATCTGTATATCTCCAAAAGTGACGCCGGCATTAACAAAAGCGAAGAGCGGCAAGATCAGATAATTGACTAACGGATGGAGCTTGTCTGCAATGCTCTGCAACGGGCTGATCGTTTTATCCGCCAATGAGTGGATATTATTAAGCACCTGTATCTGTGTCGGCGAAAGAACCGCCGCCTGCCGGGAATGGCGCACTTCGGTATAATCCAACATATTCAGATAGCCAGTCATTTCACAGGTAAAATCATCCAGCTTGACAACCGGACGGGCTGGAACGGTGAATGCGACCAATACGCCTGCAATCGTCGGATGAATACCCGATTCAAGGAACAGCATCCACACGAAAAAGCCCACTATATAATAAAAGATGATGTTATTCACCCTCATCTTCCCTCCTAAATACAGCAACACCAACAGAGCAAGCGAGATCAGAAGCGGCTCGAATGCAATCTCCCCGCTATAAAACAATGCGATAATAATAATACCGCCGATATCGTCCACCACCGCCAATGCCGTTAAAAAGATACGCATACTGAGTGGGACCCGTTTCCCCAGCAGACCTAAGACAGCCAAGGCAAAGGCGATATCGGTCGCCATCGGGATGGCCACACCCCGCACTTCAGGTGCCGAATGGCAAACCAGAAAATAAAACAATACCGGAACGATCATCCCGCCGCAGGCCGCAATAATCGGAAGCAGCGCTTTCCGTATCGAACTCAACTCTCCGATCAAAATTTCCTGCTTGATTTCCAGTCCGATCACGAAAAAGAACACCGCCATCAAAGCATCGTTCACAAAAGCCAGCATCGGCATAGCCTCTCCATGATGCATGAAAGGAGTGAAATTGCCTATCTTCAAATCGATCGGATGAGATAAGATGTGGTGATACGACTCTGCCCAGGGGGAATTGGCAAATAGCATGGCAAGGATCGTAGCCATGAATAACAAGATACTCGCGTTCGCTTTTTGCATAGCAAAGCGACGCAAAGGTTTAAGGATAACGTTAATGGTTCTATCCATATTGATTTAATATATTACAGAAAGCGGCTTGCTTACCGCTTCCTTTGAGTTTTTCCTAACGACTGATCTCTTACTTACCTGCTTGCTCCAGTTCGTAAGCACTGCGGGTCAGTTTTTCAACCCACACGACAAATATACCGGTTAAAATTAAATTAAACACTATGGTAAGCACAGAAATCATAAGCGCCGGACCACCTAAATTATAACCAAGCGCGATAAAGATGATTCCAGCCCCTACTTCACCGCGTGTAAACATACCGATAGACAGCGCCAAACGTTCGCGTTTCCGTCTCTCCCTATAAAAAAACAACGGAAACAGTTTTCCTATATTGGACAGGAACGAAACAATCACGACGTGCAGGATAATCATCGGCCAGGACATCATCGGCTGCGCTCCGGTTATCGTTGTCGCCTCTGCAGACTGTGCGGCAAAGTCCACACCGAAAAAGACCGGCATACTGACACCCACCAGGAACATAAAGAGAAAAGATACGGATGTTGCGACATTATGCTCTATCTTCGTATCGATATGCTTATGCCTCATCACCATTCCTAATACAAACGCCGGCAACAAAACCTCGATATGGATGCTTGCATCCTCGCCATAGAAATATTTGGACACCAAATAAACCGCCTGTGTAATTCCACAGGTCAAGACGGCATAAAAAAGAATCGCCTTCCAATCCTGCCGCATATTATAACTACCCATCTTTCTCCATCCGATGATCAGCAGAACCATCACAATCAGGATGATAACACCCAATTGCCAGCGCAAACCCACCATCATGATCTGCAAAGGGATCATCAACAGGATCGTGTCCAGGTCGTCGAAGATCGCCAACACCTGCACCTTCTTATATACCCAGGAAGATTTCAATCCTGCCGCCGCCAACATCGTAAACAGGATTCCCGCCGAAGTCGGAGCTGCAAACCGGCTCAGCAACAGGTTTTCTTTCCAGGCTTCTCCGCTGTTCCAATAGATATCGGGAAGCAGCACGAACATATAATATAACGCCACGAAGATCCAAGGGAAAGCGGCTGTCGCCATTGCAATAAAATAGTCCTCTGTATAGGACCGCCAACGACTTTTATCCATTTCAAACTCCCGCCCGACATTGATCATGATAAAGGCAAGGCACACATACAGAAGGGTGTTGGATGCCGTCTTCACCGACGAATAGTTCTCACCTACCATCGCCGGCAGGAATTGAGATACAACCAACCCCAACATCAGGAAAAAAGAAAATAAGAGAATCTTCTTCATTATTTACCAATTATTTTTGTTTAGAATTATAATAATATAACAACTTGATTAAAATTCGGTTCTGGGAATATAGGCACTTTCCACCTTTAATAACCGTGTTTTCAATCGTTCAGCCTCTCCTTTGCGGATGCGAAGAGTCATTTCGCAATCCATTTCAAACTTTTGAGAGACAATCATCGGGTTCTCTTCTTTAACAATGCGCATGATCCCGTTCAGATAAGGATATTCGAATGCAATGGTGATATCTTCATCAACAGTGCGCTCTTCTATCCCGGCAGCTGCAATCGCTTCGGCGGCAGCTGTCCGGTAAGCGACAATCAAGCCGCTCGTCCCTAATTCGATCCCCCCGAAATAGCGGATCACGACGACCAGGATATCCGTCAACTCGTTCGAATTGATCTGCCCCAGAATCGGTTTACCCGCAGTAGATGACGGTTCGCCATCATCGTTCGCACGAAAAGTAAGGCGTTCGGACCCTAACATATAGGCCCAGCAGACATGCCGGGCGTCATAATATTGTTTACGGTATTTGTTCAGTTGCTCTTTCACCTCCTCCACCGTACGCACAGGAATCGCATAGGAAATAAAGCGGCTGCGCTTCTCCGTATAATATCCTTCAGCTACTTGTTTAATGGTCTTGTAACTGTCGTCCGCCATATTTTAATCCGGTATATGGGTTTCCTGTTCTTCCCGGAAAGCCCGGAAATCTTTCATAATCTCTTCTATCTCCTCAATAAAGTAAGGATCTTTTACCTGCTTCTTCACCTCCTCATAATAGGTTTCGATAGCTTTTAACGCACATATATCCTGTCCACGCAGCAGAAAGTAAGGTTCTTCCTTCTCCACGCATTGTTTAATCATTTGAATAGGATTCTTCATTTCTTATAACTTTTTAATTCGTCTTTCAAAAATGGAGCCGTATAGCTCTTTGTTTTCGTTTTTACCATTTCTTCGGGAGTTCCGGTGAAAAGGACCTGTCCGCCGTTACGGCCGCCTTCAGGCCCCATATCGATCAGGTAGTCGGCACATTTGATGACATCGAGGTTATGTTCGATTACGATGATCGTATTACCTTTATCCACCAACTTGTTCAAAACCCCCAACAAGACACGTATATCTTCGAAATGAAGACCGGTCGTCGGCTCGTCCAGCACATAAAGCGTCTTGCCCGTATCTTTTTTTGCCAGCTCGGTCGCCAGTTTGACGCGCTGGCTCTCACCACCGGAAAGAGTCGTGGAAGGTTGCCCCAACTTGATATAACCCAGGCCGACATCCTGCAACACCTTTACTTTCGACAGGATCGACGGGATATTCTCAAAAAACTCCACCGCCATATTGATTGTCATATCCAAAACATCCGCAATGGATTTTCCGCGGAAACGAACTTCCAACGTTTCCCGGTTATACCGTTTACCATGACATTCTTCACAGGGGACCAGCACGTCAGGCAGGAAATTCATCTCGATCGTCTTGTACCCGTTTCCCTTGCACGTCTCGCAACGGCCACCGGATACGTTGAACGAGAAACGTCCGGGCTTGTAGCCACGCACTTTCGATTCAGGCAGGTCTACAAACAGATTACGGATATCCGAAAAGACTCCCGTATAAGTAGCCGGATTGCTTCTCGGCGAACGTCCGATCGGTGATTGGTCCACATTAACTATCTTATCGACATTGTCTATCCCCTCAATCGACTTGTAAGGCAACGGGTCTTCCAGGGAACGATAAAAATGCTGACTTAAGATCGGTTGCAGAGTCCGGTTGATCAAAGAAGACTTTCCACTACCGGATACACCCGTCACACAAATCAATGTACCCAACGGGAACGTCACATCCACATTCCGCAGATTATTCCCGCTCGCCCCTTTTATCGTGATAAACTGTCCGTTTCCTTTCCGCCGCTCTTTCGGAACGGCAATCTCGGTCTTTCCGTTCAAGTAGGCGGAAGTAAGCGTATCGGCTTTCAGCATCTCGCCGGGAGTTCCGGCAAATACCACTTCTCCTCCCAGACGGCCAGCCTTCGGTCCCATATCGACCACATAGTCCGCATTCAGCATCATATCCTTGTCATGCTCGACTACGACAACAGAGTTACCCGTATCACGCAATTCTTTCAACGAGTTGATCAAACGGACGTTATCCCGCTGGTGCAGCCCGATACTCGGTTCATCCAAGATATAAAGCACATTGACCAGCTGGCTACCGATCTGAGTTGCCAAACGGATGCGCTGGCTCTCTCCCCCCGACAAAGTAGCCGAAGCACGGTTCAACGCGAGATAATCCAATCCGACATCCAACAGGAACTTCAGACGGGAACGGATCTCCTTCAATATCTCGACAGCGATCTGCCTCTGTTTAGGATTCAACTTATCTTCGATGCCGTCCAACCACTCATACAGTTCGGAAATATCCATTGCCGAAAGTTCGGCGATGTTCTTTCCGGCGATCTTATAGTGCAACGCTTCCTTGTTCAACCGCTGCCCGTTACATTCCGGACAGGTTGCCATACGAATAAACTGTCCCGCCCATTTCTGTGCGGAAGCGGAAGCCTCGCTCTCCTGTTGCATCAGGATATATTTGGCAACCCCTTCATACGACAAGAAATAGTTGGAAGTACCCAGCGAATCGTTTTTAATTTGCAGGCGTTCATCCGTCCCGTTCATAATCTCATCGATCGCTTCTTCCGGGATGTCCTTGATCGGAGTTTTCAGTGTTGCGCCATATTTCTCGCAAATTGCTTCGATCTGCCAGAATATCAGGGAATTTTTATATTTTCCCAGCGCCACGATACCACCACTATAAATACTGAGCGACGCATCGGGCACAATCTTGTTCATGTCCAACAAATTAACCTGTCCCAATCCTTTACATTTCGGGCAAGCACCCTGCGGAGAGTTGAACGAGAAATTATGAGGAGCCGGTTCACTGTAAGACAAACCTGTCACCGGATCCATCAAACGGCGGCTGAAATGGCGTACTTCGTTTGTCCCGGCATCCAGCACGAGCACCAATCCATCCCCCTGCTTCATTGCGATACGCAGGCTTTCTTTCAAACGGCGTTCGTCCGATTCCGAAACGATCAGTTTATCGATTACGACTTCGATACTATGCATCTTATACCGATCGAGCTTCATGCCATGAAATATCTCCTTCATCTCACCGTCTACCCGGACATTCAGATATCCTTTCTTTCGCATCTGCTCGAAAAGTTCCTTATAATGTCCTTTACGGTTACGGACAAGCGGAGCAAGCAGATAGGTCTTTTTTCCTCTGTATTGGTTCAGGATCAATTCCAACGTCTGCTCCTCGGTGTACTTCACCATCTTCTCGCCGCTCAGGTAAGAATAAGCCTCTCCCGCCCTTGCATAAAGCAGACGGAAAAAGTCATAAATCTCGGTAGTCGTCCCTACCGTGGATCGCGGATTCTTGTTTGTTGTTTTCTGCTCGATCGAGATAACAGGACTCAGTCCGGTGATCTTATCGACATCCGGCCGTTCCATATTTCCGAGAAAATTGCGCGCATAAGCGGAGAAAGTCTCCACATAACGGCGTTGTCCTTCCGCAAAAATCGTATCGAAAGCCAAGGACGATTTACCACTACCGCTCATACCGGTAATCACAGAGAGCTTATTACGAGGTATATCGACATCTATATTCTTCAAATTATGGACGCGCGCGCCTAAAACGGAAATGCGGCCGCCTTCCAAAGCATTCTTATCGTTCATCATTTTCAGTTTACTTATTTCACCACCCAGGCCGGATTATGCACATAGGTGTTAGGCGTTTTATAATACATATCGGATTCTTTCGGTATCTGGATAGTATATGTTTTTCCCGCCGTCAGCAATTTACGATCGCGCAACCAGGGATTGAAACGTTTCAGGTCGGCATACGTGACACCATGCTTTTTGGCAAAGTCGGACAGTTCCTGAATATCAGCCGAGACAGCAATATTCTCGCATGCGATCGGTTTATACAAATCCTGCGCCCTCAAGACGAACCCATATTTATAGGGAGCTTCGAAGATCTGCTTGATAGCCATGATACGATAAACGTAGCGTGTAGTCTCTTCCACCAGCCAAAGATCGAACGAACTATCGGCCTCCTGCTTGACAAGTTCTCCGGATATACGCCCCATACCGGCATTATAGGAAGCGGCTACCATCGCCCAGTCTCCATATTTCTCATAAGCCGCTTTCAGATAACGGCAAGCCGCTTCGGTTGCTTTCGCCACGTCGCAACGTTCGTCGACAGTAGGCGTTATCGTCAGCCCGTACTGTCTGGCCGTACCTTCCAGCAATTGCCAGGTCCCTACCGCCCTTGCCGGTGACGAGACACGCGGATCGAGATGGCTCTCGATCACCGCCAGGTACTTGAAATCGTCCGGAATCCCATTGGCTTTCAGGATCGGTTCGATTATCGGGAAATAGCGGTTTGCCCGCTTAACCAGCAACATGGTAGTTGAATGGAAATAGGTGAAACTACTCAATTCCCGGTCAAAACCTTCATGCATATTATAACGTGTCAAATCGATATCCTTTCCGCAAAAAGAGGCGGAAGAAGGAATATCCGGCGACATGGTCACCGAAGAAACGACCGGACGCTGGTCCTTCACTTTTTCCGAATCATTCGAACCGATGGAGAGACAGGCTGTCAAACAGACAGCACTTCCCACCACAAAACCTGCTATACTATTATTGCTCAATAATTTCATCATCAATCTTCTTAGGTCTAAGAATATTTATAGAACCTTTTTTATTATATTTAATACCATCCGATCCCACTGCCTCTATCACATAAAAATAGACACCGGGAGCGACATACTTTCCTCCTTTTTTTCCATCCCAGCCTTCAGCCGGATTGGTAGAATGATACATCTGCACACCCCACCGGTTGAATATCCAGCACTTGAAGGTCACGAGCGACTTGTAGGCGACGCGAAACTCATCGTTGATACCGGGTGTAGTTCCGGGCGAGAATGCGTTCGGAATTTGCAGATCGGATTCTGCTATCTTGATTTCAATCGAGTTGGAAACCGCTTCACATTCGCCTGTCGCATTACTGACAGTCGCTACCGCCGTATATTCCCCTTTCTCCGTAAAAGTAAAATCGGTCTCATCGCTCCTGTCCTCCAGCAATGGGTTCGCAGCTCCGTTCTCCACATCGCTTCTATATATTTTCCAACTATAAAGGGCTACTACCGGATCATTTGCATATGCTCTGAAAGTGACCGTTGCCGGAGCGGAAAGATATTCCCCCTCTCCCGCTGTCATATTCTCTGCATTATCCATTATGAAAGTCGTATCTACGTGCAGCTCGACCGCTATCGCCTGATAAGTATCCGAAGTGATCGATTTCTCCACTCCGAAATGTTTTGCAAATTGATCACCGGAAAGCGTGACTTCCGTATCGCATAATGGCAAAGGTGCTTCATTATTATTAATCAGAGCCGAATAAGGTCCTTCCGACAATGTTCTTTGCACATTTTTAGGAGAGAATAATTTATTGTCCTCAGACCACTCTAATGTCTGATAAGAAACTTCGAACTCCCGCTTCACCATCATCCGGCTTCCCGAAGGAGTGTAATAATACATGACCGGGACAGCCGGAGAACCTTCCAGCCAGAAACCGTTACAATCCCCTTTGACTGTAATACTTTCGACATTAAAAGCATATTTACTATAATCGATAATCCACACGTACCAACCGTTTAAACCGGAAGCCGGATCCTCTACATAATAACCGGTTCCTTCCTCTATATTTCTGATAACAGATGTCGATCCGTTCTGTTCACACGGAACAGGCTCCCGGTCCAATGCTTTTTGCTTATACCGATACCACTGATGACTGGGGGACGAAGATGTATAGCTAACCTCCACATTATCCATTCCATACACCAGATAAACCCATATACGATTCCCTTGATTTTCCAGCAAATAAGGGGTCCCGCTTCCTCCTGTCACCGTATATTGCTGTGCCTGAATGGCCAACACCACAAACAAGAAACAAATCAATCCACCCAGTTTCCTAATTTTAATTCTTAGCATATACATAACCTAATTAGCTTACAAAATTACTATTTTATACGGATTTATACGGAGATATATAGCTTTTTATTGTATTATCCGGACTTCAATCTTTTATAAAGAAAGAAACTCAAGGCTAATAAAAGAGCAACGCCACAGAACAAATAACCCGGTGAACGGCTTGTCCGGCAGGCCTCCGCCCGGCTAAATGTTTCCGCCGTATGCCGACCGGCATAGTCCGTTTGCCGGTGTGCCACAATTTTTCCGGTATCGGTTAACTGCCTGCTGCGATCCATTTGCAACGTTGTAACGGATTTCGGATATTGCTTACCGACACTGTCGGGAGCGAAATAAACAATCCGTTGCAAATTCCAGGCAACCGTATCGATCAGGCGGATATCTTTTTTCAGTACCTCCGTCTCCGCGTTTGAAGAACGGATGCTATCCAGACGGACAGCCGACTCCTGTCGATGGTTCTGCCGGCTCAGGCCGCATCCCGACAACAGGAAAACCAGCGCAAAGAGACGTAAAAGCACCTGCATCCGGTTTTTACCGGTTTTCTTTAGCGACAAATGCAGGAAATTACGCTTCCGGTAATGAATCGCCTGGTCGAATTCAAGCCCCGACTGCCGTAAAACAGCTAACAATTCCGCTGTGTCCGGCACGTAGCAATCGGCAGCCTCCCCCCTCGTATGCTGGCTACCGGGTACACCTCCCACCAACCGGTTAACCTCCTCGCTACGAAACCCGCTTGTCACCACAACCGGCTTGCCATACAACTTCCGCAGCGGCTCCAATAACCCCGTAACCAAATACTTCAACGCCGCAAGCGCCTCCCTTCCCGGTGTATTATCAATCCCTTTTTCCATCCCGGTCCTGCTATAACACATCTCTTCCAACCTGAAATGCTCACTCAACCTCTCTCCCTTTTTCATCTCAATCTTCATTTTTTATTTTTCAATTTTTAATTCTCAATTTATAAGAGTAATCAACCCCGAACAGCGCCCCCGCAAACGTGCTGATCTCCCCGAAAGCCACCAACACGCTGTTATCCACCTTCCCCTGCGGATCGATCCAAAATCCGCAGAAGAGCAAAACAATCCCGCTCATTGTGAGCAGGATTGCCATCGTCAACTGAACCGTCAACCTCTTCATAATTTATGATTTGAGATTTATGATTTATACATTACTACCAACGCATAAATCATAAATCATAAATTTCAGAGTTCTCCCGGTCTTTCTTCCTCTCCCCCGCCTGAAGCCGACCCGGCCGTTTCCGGCATGATTCGTTCGAAACTTGTACGGCTTTTCATGGTACGTAACGCCTTACCCGGCAGGAAACGCACACGAGGTTCACGGATAAGCCCCGTATTAAAATCATCGGAACCAACTACACCCTGCGATCCGAAGTTCAGACGAAAAGTTCCCAATTCGCCCACATTCACGCGACGCCCATTACGCAAATGACGCCCCAAAACCACATTCAGACGATCCAATACAGCCTTTACACCGGCACTCCCGGCAACAGTACTGTCACCCACTTCTTCGATAAGTTCTTCAAACGTCACCAAGTCACCACTGACCATCTGTGCATACACCTTTTCAGGAGTTTCTGCCTGATCCTTACCTAAATTTCTTTTCTGAACCAATTTGTACTTCAATGCCATAATCTTTAATTTTTAAATGATTAATAATTTGTTTTTGATCACACTGCAAAGATAGAGTACCCGCAAACCGTTAAAAAAGCAGTGAGACAAGGCAGGTGAAAGGTGAAAGGTGAAAGGTGCGACAAGCGGTATTTCAACTTTCACCTTTCAACTTTCACCTTTCAACTATTCCATCTCACTGCTTTTCTCCATCAGGTCGGCAAAATCGAACGAATCCATCCGGGCATACCGGATTTTGTCGGCCAAATACTTGACGGACACATCCATATCAAAAGCCAGCAAAAGAGAAAAAGAAATTTCCGTATACGAAGATTTATGATTTTTATACGGATCCACCAATAAATTAAGTACCTTCAGGAATAGATTTAACTCGTCCATCCCATGCAGAAACTCACCGAGCACCGTCTGTTTCCGGACATAATCCACAAAACGCTGGCGGTTCGCCTTGATCAGGCGCACCAAAAACAACCGGTAAGGCGTTGCCAGATCCGTCCAACCCGACAGGGCAAGCCCGAACGTCCGGTCAAAAAAAATGCCTCTTTCTTCAAGAGGCATACACTTCAATAACTCATGATACAGACGAACGGTAGGCTTTGCACCACCAAACAGCGCAATCAATTGTTCTTTCATAAATAACTTCCGGGAGGGGGAAAATTGATCCCTCACGCCCGGAAAGCCACTTACATACCTTCCCGCAAGATCTTTTTCAGTGGCTGGAAGAATCGCTCTATCAAACGAATATCTTCTGTTACGATTCCAGCCGTGGCTTTCATTTCCTGGGCTACAGGAAGACAGATTCCGTAATTGGTGGTCAGTCCGCCGGGGAAAACAATCTCCACCCTGTAATTGTCTTCCAGCGGAACCATCGAGACAGACAAAACACGCCCCTCCACGATCCCGAACTCCTGGTCCGGAAAATTGCTGAACCGCACGATCACACGCTGCCCCTTCCGCACCTTTCCCGAACTCGCGACCGGCATCGACGCCAGGCCGATCCATTCGCCGGGTTCCTCCGGTACGATCCGCGCAAACAGGTCGCCACCCTGCACATACAGGTTCGGATATCCTTGCCGCAGCAACTGCACCCGTCCCGAAGCAGAAGCCTCTATGCAATAATCCATCTCCCAACGCCGCACCGCCGCCAACAACTGACCCAACGCAGCCCGGTAATCCCGTGACGCCGGATCTTTCGACGCCAAAACCGTATAAGCAGACTGGATATCCCCCAACTGCCATACGTCCTGCAACAAATAATAACTCAGCCGCTCCGGTTCCCCGGCATAACGCACCAACAGCTTCTTCAACCGCAGCACATCTTCCGTCACCGCCGTATTCTCCACCACCGCCAGCGGCAAACCCTCTTTCACCTCCTGGCCGTCGACAACATACAGGCTACTCACCTTCCCCGAAGTGCGCGCCACGACCTCCGTCACCGGGTTCCGGCTTGTCAACCTCATCTCCGCCTCGATCACATCCGGATAACGGAAGAAAAAACTCCCCACGACAAGCGCAAGAACCACAAGAGCCAACACCGTGATCCCCCACCTCACGATCCAGGCCGACACATGCCCCATCACTTCCTGCACCGCTTCACTGCGCAGCTCTATGTCTTTACCTTCTTTCAATTGCCTAATTCCAATTGGTTCTTGACTAATTTGTAATATATCCCGCGTCGTGCCGTCAGTTCCTCATGCGTTCCCTCTTCGGCTACGCGGCCTTTGTCCAAGACAACGATGTTGTCCGCATCCCGTACCGTACTCAACCGGTGCGCCACCACGACCACCGTGCGGCCCCGGTAAAACTGGTGCAGGTGCTCCATGATCTCTTTCTCGTTATTGGCATCCAAGGCATTCGTCGCTTCGTCCAAGAAGATAAACTCCGGATTCTTGTACACCGCACGGGCAATCAAAATACGCTGCCGCTGTCCCTGGCTCACGCCGTTTCCTTCCATACCGATCTTCGTGTTGTAGCCCAACGGCAACGAGTCGATAAACTCCCGGATATTCGCCACCGTAACGGCATGCAGCAAGCGATCCTTATCGATCGATTCCGCCCCGACCGCAATGTTACGCGCGATCGTGTCCGAGAAAATGAAACCGTCCTGCATCACACATCCCGTATGCGCACGCCACACATGCGGGTTCAAATCCTTCAGCAAGACGTTCCCCACCCGGATTTCCCCTTTGTTAGGCTCATAGAAACCAAGCAGCAACTTGACAAGCGTCGTCTTCCCGCTGCCGCTCGCCCCCACGATAGCCGTCACTTTATGTTCCGGGATCGCGAGGCTCACATGTTCCAGCACATAGTCCCGGTCCGCCCCGTCATAGCTGAAGCACACATCCCCGATCCGTAGCGTCCGGTCTTCCGGGATCCTGTTCGTTTTCAAAGCAAGCGTCTGTTCCTCATCCTCCTTCTGATGGATCTCGCCAAGCCGTTCCAGGCTGATCTTCGCATCCTGGAACGCACGCGCAAAGCCGATGAACTGCTCGATCGGAGCCGTCAGTTGCCCCACGATATAGGTCAACGACATCATCATACCTAACGTCATTTCTCCCGAAACAACAGCCCGGGCGGCTAAAAAGGAGATCAGGATATTAGTGGTTTGGTTAAAAAACACCGATCCGAGCTGCTGATATTGTTCCAAGGCCAGACCTTTGATGCTTATCTTGAACAGTTTCACCTGAATGCGTTCCCATTCCCACCGCTTCTCCGTCTCGCAGTTGTTCAGCTTGATTTCCTGCATGCCGGTCACCAACTGGAAAAGGTTGCTCTGTTCGCCCGCAGCCTGAGCGAACCGCTTGATGTCCAATTCGCGCCGGTACTTCATAAAGGCAAGTATCCATGCCACATACAACCCGTTGCCGACTAAGAACAGGCCCAATATCGTCAGGTCATAATAGGCCAATACAAAACTAAACACGATAAAATTAACAAACGAAAAAAGCGTCGAGATGGACGAACCTGTCATAAACGTCTCGATACGGTTATGATCGCCGATGCGCTGCATGATGTCGCCCACCATTTTCGTATCGAAGAAATGAAGTGGCAACCTCATCAGCTTGGCAAGAAAGTCGGAAATCAACGCGATATTGATCCGGGTGTTGACATGCAGTAGAATCCAACTACGGATAAAATCCACAGAAAGTTTAGCCACGAAGATCACCAACTGCGCTATCAATATTAAGGTAATAAAGTTCAAATTACTGTCCCTGATACCCGTATCCACCATACTCTGCGTCAAAAACGGCAGGATCAGTTGCAGGATGCTGGCCGTCAGCATTCCCAATACCAATTGAAACAGTTCACGCCGGTAAGGAGTCAGATAACGAAAGAAAAAAGCCAAGCCTTTCCCTGTCCGCATATCCTCCTCCTCGCGATCGTAAAAGTCAGGTCCCGGTTCGAAGAGCAAGGCAGCTCCCGTATCTTTTCCTTCTACAACGGTACTGCACCAGCAACGTGACAATTCAGTTTCGTCGTAGACTAATTTTTTGCTTGCAGGATCGGCAATATAATATCTCCCGTTCTTTACCTTATATAGTACGACAAAATGGTTCTGGTTCCAGTGCAGGACACAAGGTAAAGGCACTTCTGTTTTGAGTTGTTTCAGCGTAATCTTCACTCCCATCGTCCGGAACCCGATCCGTTCGGCGGCATCGCTGATTCCCAACATCGACACGCCTTCGCGCGTGATGAATGCTTGTTCGCGGAGGTACTGGATGGAATAATTACGACCGTAATACTTCGCGATCATGCGGAGACACGAAGGACCGCAGTCGGCGAATTCGAGTTGGTGGTAATGAGGGAATGATTTTATCATACTTGCAAATTAACTTTTACATATCGTTCTGCCTTACATACAAACACATTCTCAAAAAGCACGACGGAACCCACTTGTAATAAACAACAAAGCAAATCATTCTCTGCTAAATCTCCAATAGATTCATCATAATATTTTACTCTTTGCAAAACATCCTGTCTAACAATAATAGATGGCAAGAACAAATTTCTATCATCCAATGTTTCCCCTACAGCAACAACCTCTTGTTCTTCTTCCATAAATTCATACTGCGATTGCAACCGATCCGGGAAAGAGACATATCCGGATTCCATCATACAAATATATTTTCCTTTGGCCACGCCACAGCCGATATTCAACAAAACATATTTCGAAAGTTCTTCCTTTGTCTCAATCCAACAAATTCTTTTATCTTCCCCATTTAAAGATATGCCACTCTTATCAGTACAAACAAGAATCAACTCAAAATCTTCCCAAGTTTGTTGCAATATACTTTGTATGGCCATACTGGCATCTTTTTCTATCACAGCCATGACTACCGAAACAGCACACGAACGCTCCACCTGTTGTTCTACACCTTTCTTCTCTAACCGCAAATGCCATCCAATATTTCTGAATCGTTCGACAACTTCAACCCTTTCTTTGTTAAACAAAGGTTTCAGATGCAAAGCATGTTCGTCTGCCGAATAATATCGTTTCACATTTCCGGATTCAACAGGCACAATTTGCCGAGGAACATAAGTCGGAATATTGCCTAACAACTTACACATGGCAGATAAATGAATATCCTCCCCATTGTTCCGATACAGCGGTTTTTCCGACAAGAAATAGCCAATCCACTCCCGCCTGAAAAACCAAGCATTATTTCCAAAATCAACTTCTGTATCTTCCAAACAAAAACTATGTTGAAATTCATATCCGTCTCCAACAAATATTTTCGTTCGGCCTGTATCCGGAAACAACAGTCTGCCATGAGGACAAACAATCGCATTTAAACGTTTACAGGTACTTAGCGCATTCTCTATAAACATTTTTCCCGGTATAATATCATCATCCAGGATATAGACATAAGGAGTCTCAACCCGTGTAACAGACTCAAAACGTCCAAATACACCAGGATTATTTTCCCAACAAAAATAACGAACCCTATCCTTATATTTATCAACAACCGCACTAACATCAACATGATGCTGACTCTGCTGGACCCAGATATGTGAAGGAACAACCGTTTGCCGGAATAATGCCTGCAACTGTTCTGCCAGATGATTACGTTTCCAAACGGTAAGAATCACAGTAACAGCATCCAATGTATACTCTTCTACTCTATTCTTTTCCATTTGCACCTAATATATAAGCTGTTTTTCTTTACAAATATGCTCAAACGCATAATTCCGGTCCGCACCGTCATAGCTGAAACACACATCTTTGATCTGGAACGTTTGGTTTTCCGGAATTTTATTCGCTTTCAAAACTAGGGAACTCCTGTCCACAATTATTCCAGCAGAACTTCCTCCCCTATCGTTCAGAACCCGATACGCTCGGCAGCATCGCTGATTCCCAACGAGCACACCTTCACACATAATGAACGCCTGTTCACAAAGATACTGCACCGAATAATTACACCCGTAATACTTCGCAATCATACGGTGGCACGAGGGAGCACAGTCAGTAGATTCGAGTTGGTGGAAAAAAGGGAACAAAGGCCTCATGATAGAAAATATTAATCTTGAATTAACATAGGAGTACAAAGTATATTCCATAAGTATTTCATCTTGATTTTCAATGCTTCTTTCCTGTTTTGAGGTTTTCGCAACGCCAAATAATCAGACAACGAAAGTAAATATTCACAACGTGTAGCTGCTTTCCTATAGTACTGTATAATCGCTTCATCAGCAGAACAAGCAACTGCTTGGTGCAACATTTGTAAATGGTAGTTCATATACACATGATCACTGATTTCATGCTCCACGCTACTGATAAAACGAATGCAAGAATCAAAGTCTATTGTTTTGGGAACTTGTGAATAATGATAGATAGTGGTAGCTTCCATTTTGGGATACATCCGGTATTTTTTACAATAACGAACGACAAAATCATAATCCTGATGCCGCAATAATGTTTCATCCCACAAAACGGCTTTAGCACTCATCGAGGTCATAAATAATGTCGATGTCTGAGCCGCATATCCATTAGACAACAAAAAATCGACCCAACTTTCATATGGTTGCAACGCACGTGTTATCACTACATTATCGGTTTTTCCACGCAAAATAAGACTTCCATATATTCCATCCGCTTTTTCTTTCTGCAATACGTCCAACGAACAAGCCAAATGATTTTCTGTCCATTCATCATCCGCATCCAACATGGCTATATAGGCCCCATAACTATGAGTAATACCATAATTTCGCGCGATATTGGCATTTTGATGCGGCAAACGATAACATCGTATACGCGAATCCCTTATTCTCTCAACCAATGCTAATCCGTCATCTTCTGATCCATCATCTACTATGATGAGTTCCAAATTGAAATACGATTGGGACAATACGGAAAACACCGCCCTTTCAATCGTATGACGATTATTGTAAAAAGGCAGAATAACCGATATGCTATTGTTTTCTTTCATACACATTTTCGGAAAGTTTTATTTTGAATCAGCAAACAAATAATTTATCAATAACAACAAATCCAAATTTACTCTTTTATAAACCGTTCATATTTTTCCCAGTTAGAACTTCTATAGCCTTTTCCTTCCTTAGGGATGTAAATCGCAGTTAAAGAAAGACACATATCAAATACATCTTTACCAAATTTTTCAGGAGCATTGAAAGAAGCGAATTCAACTTTTTTCAATCGAGAGCAATTAGAAAAAGCCTTATCACCGATCAACTTTACTGATTTCGGAATAAGGACAGACTCCAATCTTGTATAAGAGAAAGCACTCTTTTCTATTGCCATAACAGATTCTGGAATGTAAACGAAACGAACCCGGCTATGCGAGAAAACTCCTGCATCAATTACTGTCAACGAAGATGGAATCTGCACAAAACGAACATCTGTCCCATAAAAAGCGGCATTGCCAATACTTCCCAAATTTGCGTCTTCCGCAAAAGAGAGAGACCTTAATCTTTTACAATCCATAAAGGCGAGACTACCTATCTTTTGTACAGAAGCCGGAATAAATACAGACTGGAGCGCCGCCTCGGCAAAAGCAAAACTCCCGATCTCCTCTAATTCAAATCCGGAAAACGTTACCGATTGCAATCGCCTGCAATAACTAAAAGCACGATCTTCTATCACCCTGACCGATTCCGGTATTTCTACAGAGTCAAGAGCCGTAAGGGAAAAAGCTCCCGCATTTATTTTTTTAAGGTCAATCCCTTGAGAAAATTTCAACGATGAAAGGTGTCGGCATTCCAAAAAAGCAGCTTTCTTAATATCCCTGACCGAAGTCGGTATGGAAACAGAACCAAGCGGAGTTTGAGAGAACCCCCACTCTCCGATGATCTCCAAAGCTCCTTTTTCAGGGAATTTTACAGATGACAAACGGACACATTCTCTAAATGCCGAGTTCCTGATCTCTTTCACAGATACAGGAATAGATACGGACTCCAAGCCTGTCTCTCTAAAAGCGTGCGCTCCGATCACCTTCAAATTGGAATTAGCCGGAAAGCGTACATGCGACAAACGCTGGCATCTAAAAAATGCAGCACCCCCAATTGTTTCTAAAGAAGCCGGAAGGTCAACCGATTGAAGACGTACCGACTCTCGAAATGAATAAGTCGGGATATACCGTATTCCCTCTGCTATTTTTATTTTCGTCACAGACAACTTCGTCTTAGGGTTTACATCTTTCCACTTTCCAAACCCTTCAGTTGTCAGAACCGTCAATTTCCCATCAGCCAATACATATCCGCATTCTTCCGCCCTTGGCAAACCCTTAGGCATCCACAACAAAAAAAACGTAAACAAATAGATCAACAAATTTGTAACTGTACTTCTTTTCATAATCCCTACAAATCATTTTAAGTTTAACAATATCAAATCTTCGATTTTATACTGCTCCGGAAGTATATATCCATTTATCAATACAGTGGGAGTTGCTCTTAATTTACATTGCTTTATCCAATTCTGATGGTTATTAAACTCTTCTTCAACAATATCATTTATCTGTAAATCATATTCCTTAAAGAATTTTTCCTTATGATTTTTTCCATCCTTAAACCAATCATCATAAATTACTTTACAACCTTCTTCATCCTCCTTCATAAAAGCAGATATCAACATCTTGTTACTCATGTTCAAAGACTCTTTAAAAGAAGAAAAAACATACTGTATACAAAACTTACCTCCAGTTTGATGTAATAATTTTCTTATTTTTATATGCATGCGTGCACAAGGTTCACAATGAGGATTTGTCAAAACTGTTATTAAATTTTCAGCATGAACATTTCCAAATAAAATTCGGGAAGTAGAACGTACAACCTCATAATGTTGGTTTTGTTTTAACAAAGACATAAAAACATCTTCATTCAATTTGATCGCATTCATCTCATACACGACCTTTTGCCTAGAATAAGACTCCGCCAAAAGACTGACTAATTGACGAGTAATCAAAAACGGTACTCCGTACAACAAAAATATCCACAAAGAAGAAATTGAAATAACAGGCAAACCATACAAACTTCCCGATAATAGATTAAGAATAAAAACCAACCAAAAAATGCACATCACAATCAGGCACATTGGACACCACTGTTTCACTCTGTAGCTTTGAAACCAAACACTCCATAATGTATAAGGCAGTGTAAAAATATGTATCCATGCACTATAAGGTATCCATTGAGGAAAAAATAAATATATTAACAATGTTGATACAAAATATCCAAAACCTATTTCACTCCAACTAAAAACTCCTAAAAATTTAGCAGCCTCTGATTCTAAAACATTGTTACAATCACTTTTTTTAAACAATGAACATAATTTATCAGCATAATTACTTTGTATCTTCATCTGTTTCTGCAACAATAAAAAGCAAACATATATGCCAACCAATAGCAAGCAAACAACGACACCCTTCAAATTATAGAATAAATCTGCATTTATAAAAGCAAGCAAACCTCCTGAAAGCAACAGCACATACAATAGTACAGATAAAATACTATCAAAAATTTCCTTTTTCCTATTTTCAAGATAGTCAGGTTCAATAGAATTTTCATTAGCTTCCGCGACAAGTAATATGCCAGACCAGATTTCTTTAAATTGTTCAAAGTTTACTGTTATATTCTTATCATGCCACAAATAATCAACTACACCATTATAAATCTTTTTTACCAACACAAAATCATTACCTGCATGCGCTATAAACGGTGTTTCTATATCACAAATTTGTTTTTTGTCTTCAAGCCGGATAGCAATATTCTCAACCCCATACAACGTTAACATCTCAGACAAACCATATAAATTGTTTCGATGTGGATGTCCCATGTACAAATCCATAGCATTAGATGAAGTGTACTTCACTTTCAAACTTTTCAACAGCTCTATTAAAATATTAGTATTTTTCATGGCTCTTATCATAATTCCATAATCACCAAAACTGGATTGCCGTCCTCATCGACTCCGGGAACGCCACCTTCCGATGCTACATCTGCACCTATTGAAAAAGCGACCGTGTTGCTATCAATGTATAAGGATCTCGTATTTATCCATGTTTTTTTACCATTAGGCAAACGGAATGGGATCCCGAATTTTCCTCCTTCATTTGAAAACCGTGATAGAATCCGATTGTTGGCTTTGTCCCATATTTCATCATATGATTTATTTTTAAACAGATAAGAGACTACATAATAGTTCGAAATCAAAGACAAGCCCATTGCCTGAAGATAAGGAGAATCTCCTGCGAGCAACTCTTTTGCTTTTTCCGGTGGAAGTTTATATGCCCCTTTTTCCAGTATGCAAATGGGGGATATCCCTCTTTTTGTCACAGTAAATACCGTATCTTCATCTGCATAATGAACAATTGCCAGATCACGATTCCGACAATAATTAACTCGCCAAATCAAACATAGCCGTTCCATATCTGTCAAAGACATATCAAGTGGTAATATCCCTTTTTCGATATTGAATGTTTTGTCTGTCAGATACAATTTATATTCAGATTCACTATCAATCCCTTTGACTAAGGCATAATCCGAAGTGATCAAAAGCGGGGTATTAATTTTCTTTTCCGCAAATGAAATCTCATGGATGAAATTTCCATCCAAATCATACATGATATATTTATTACGTTTTTGGTCATATACACACACCATACGTTTTTCCGGTTCAACGTGTATATATGTTAAATCAACATATTCCCCAGGACCTTGCCCTTTCTTGGAAAAAGAAGATATAATCTTTCCTTTTTTATCCACCCGAAAAACAGTACTCGTCTTATGATCTACCATGTAATGGAAATCTTTACCTATATAGACCGGTCTGGCCAAAGCCAACAAAACACTATCTGTTGTTGAAACAGGAAGATAACTCACTCGCTTTGCTATATTATTCCAAACAAAAGTGTCAGGTACAGACCTCTCTATGGTAGCACCTAAATCAAGAACTGGTAATATAGTTTGCTTATCTATGTTTAACTGACAACCACCCATCATTAATAAAATCACCACACAAGTTGCTAAAATAATGTTTTTCATAATGCACTTTTTAAACTTAAACGATGCCAGGGGGAAATCCCCTGACATCCTATACAATACAAATGGATAATTATTCACACGATGCACCACTTCCATACCAATGTTCACAATCGCTATTGCTAGAACAAGAAGTGAACACCCATTCTCCACCGACATTACACCAATTACCACGTCTACCTTTTATATCCTTCATTTCACAAGGATTCAGAACGTTTTGTTTACCCAGACGAATTTTAACTAACTTTTTCATAATAATTTATTATTATTTTAATCGCAAGATTATTATTGAGCTATCTCCGTACCAGCCTTGCGAAAACAGATACAAGATAGAATATATTGACATTAAGATATATGAAAGCAACTTAGGTACAATCTCTTGTTTACTTTCGGAGAGTACTTGTCACATTCCATATATTCAACGGGTTCATTATTTTTCTTATTCTTAGACATATCGTTTAAAAGTTTCAAGGTTGAATCAATCAATCCTTTTTTAAATTGAATTATCGAATCTCGTCTTCCTATTGTTGCAATCTCTGCATTTTTATGGTTAAACATGCATCGAATACCAAATCCATCAGAAGCCACGACTGGTAGTTTATGAGCCATCATTTCCAACCCGACGTAACTACACTGCTCCGCATAAGAAGGCAAAATACCAATATCAGCTATTTGATACCAATTTTTCAGCTCATAACGTGAAATAGAACCGGTTAAATGTATTTTCGTTATAATCGGATAACACTTTTCCATAATATGATTCCAATTAGGAACAGCTCCGATTATAACTAATATGCACGCCGGATATTTTTTTAATATTTCTTTAAAGGCCTCAATATATACCATAATACCTTTTTGCTCTATCACACGTCCTACATAAAGTAGTATTTTTTCATCTTTTTTTAGAAACATCTTCTCCCGAAATCTATTTTTATCCGTTTCAGAACAAATAGTTTCCTGACGAAATATAAAATTATGGATCAATGTCAACTTCCTTTTATCTATAGGATAATATTTTTTTAAAAGCTCATATGTATCTTCAGATAAACAGATTATTTTATCTGCATATTTACACATTTTCACTTCCTCTTCAAACGCTTTGATCAAATAAGAATATTTTTCTATAACGCTCTTATTTTCTTTTTGACTCAATATCCGAACATACTCGTCTACATTTCCAAACAAACTCATTACCCATACCATGTCATGAATAACATAAATTTGTTTAGATAAAGGATAATATTTTTTAACAGTTTCCATTAATGTAGATCCTGGACTATAATTCATTAAAAATAAATTATGAGATGAATCTAGTATATATAAACGAAGTATCTTACTAATCACAGAAGAATGTCTTTGAATATATCTATCAGGAAAACCAGGAAAGTTAAAGTATCTTATACCATCTTTCTCCTCAATACAAAAGGCTTCTTCCTCTGAATTAAACATCAATATCGTAATCCGAACTTCCGTCTCAGACATACAAGCGACCAATTGTTTGATATAAGTACCTATACCATTTATTGATGAACTAATGGCCTCATTTATTATAAACAGATTTTTCATACTCACAATATTTTACTCAATAAACAACCACTAATCCCATCTTTTAAACCTAAAGGTTCTCTCATATAAGAAGATTCATCAATGATAGTTCTATTCAATATTTTTTTTATTGAAAGAGAATATCGAACACAAAATTCAGAAACATCCTCCATTTTGAAAAAGGGATTTATATAAGACAAATCTTTTAGATAATAAGCATCAAACGGGAAATCTTCTTTCTGCAAACCTTGTCTATTCAATCTTGCCGATATATAATAAAACAATCCTTCCGAGCCACTTTCCAACGAAAAATCATCCACTCGTAATAAATTTGTACGCATAATCTCACGATCGATTTCTTCACAAATTTCCTTTTCATCTCCCTCGACAAAACGATTTTGCAATAAATATTTTATTCCCCATCCTATACCACTCAAACCAATATCAAAACGAATTGGCATCCCTGTATGAATTTGATTTAACACATCATCTAATAATTCTTCTCCCATATCATTATATATCTCAGAAGATGTATAATGCGCATATTCATAGAAAAATAAGGCAATTCCCATTTTTCCATACAAAAGCCCTATGTCTGAAACAGAAGAACTCTGTAATATCAAACGATGAACCATTTTTTGTTCTAAATTAAACTCATCCATAAATCATCTAAAAAAATTAGAATTATACTATTCATCCGGCGTTGACTGTACTACCGACTTATAACGATTTACAAATCCAATCTGGTATTTCTTGCGTATCTCATCTGCATCCATAACACAGATATACTTGCCTGTAGCAATTTCCAATCCTTTATTGCTGGAAGGATACTTCCTCTGACTGTTTGCATTCTGAATTAACTTGATCCGAGAATCTTCATATGAATGTATAACCTTTTCTGATCCATTAGTTGACGCATTGTCGATGATTATGAATTCAAAGTCCCGAAAAGATTGTTTTAGGATGCTGTCTATTACTTGGCGAAGATAGGTTTCTCCATTATAGACGGGCATTATGACGGATAGATCAGGCATAAAGATTCTTCTTTAAATACACACTTATTCTATTTCAAAATTTCCTACGAAACTTTTAGAACCATAGCTAATTTCAATCTCATACATTCCACTTGACAAAGGCACAGAGACTATCTTTGGAGAAGAATAAATATTAGTGGTGACCTCCCCATTTTTAGTGTCAGTCACAATGACTGTTGCGACTTCTACCGCTTCCATAAAGGATACACAAACAACTTGCTCATCAACCCAAGCCCGCACAGGAAGAAGACTACGAGGATCATTCTTTTTTTCTTTCGCCCGTATCTCTATTTCGCGGGAATCCATTATCTTTGCAAACGTCAAGTCAGGCAATGTCCATGTTGCCAACAATACATAAATAAAAATCAATATCAATTTTTTCAAATTATTCATGGTACATCTTTTTTAATTCAACAGGAGCAAATTTAAGGGAAGCAAAACAATAAAAACCCGATTAGATAAAATAATAACAGTTTTTCTTATCTATATAAATATCAACAAAATAAAAGCGCACCAAATCGTTATGCCCTATACACAATCGGGGGTTTCACTATAAAAACCCGATTATCAATACCACCTTTTCATTATATTATCTAAAGACTGTTTGCCAAACACAGAAAAGTGAGCTTTTTTAATCTCCGCTTTTATACTTGTAATCGTATCAGGCTTCAAATCATATATTTCAGAAATTAGACCATTCTTTATGCCCAATTTGACCAAACAGCATATCTGACGCCAACGAGGCTCCATAGGATACAAATCGTCCAAATGATCGACAAATTCAGGAAATACCTTTTCAAAGTTTAAGAAAAATTCCTCCCAGTCCTTTGAATCAAATTCGTGATGATGGGATTTTCTGACAAACTTAACCAAATAAGGGTTCTGTGCAATCAACGCACTTCTCCATTTTTCATACATTTCACACCTTAACGAAAGTCCCTTCACAATTTCGCTTTCACGCAATGCCTGCTCTTCCCTCAATCCACGCAGTTCTTCCAATTCCTGACTAAGCAGCTCTGCATTACGCTTGTTTTCACCCAATTCCCGGGATAACAAACCAAATTCTTCCTGTAAACTGTTATACTTACCTGTGATACGACCAATTTCGTTTTCCAAATTGCCTTTCTCCTTCTGCCAAGCAGCAAGTTGTTCATGCCTACCAGATAGCAACTGGCTTTCCTTCTCTACCAGTATTTGTTTCTCTTTTAATGCAGCTTCCAACCGTCCCCGCAGTTCCTTATTTTCTTCTTTCTTTTTTTCCAGTTTATCTTGATATTCTGCTTTACAAACGGAATTTTCATTCTTTAAACTTACAATTTTCTCACTATACTCTTTCGCCTCTTTTTCATTTTTGTTCAATTGTCCACGAATATCTTCCAATAAAATATCTTTTCCCTGAATTTTTTGCTGATTATTCGCCAACTGTTCGACGGTTTCTTGTAATCGCTTCCGAAATTCTTCAAGCCTAAGCTTTTGCTTCCTGTTTTTCCGTTCCCAAACCATATAAATGCAGACTGAAGCAAGACTGGCACACAGGAAACAGATTAATAAAAGATTACGGACATCACGAACTTTTTGTATTTGCTGATTTTGCTTGTTGACCAACCGCTCTTTATTATACAATGCCTCTGCTTTGGCTAATTTTTGAGGTTGATACAGATGTTCTATAGAATCCCGGAGTGATAAATAAGATTCGTTATACTGACAAGCTTGTTCATAGCGATGCCCCTCGACAGACAAATCGTACAACAAGCGATTTGCACTGCATTTTACATACAAGTTGGTACTCACAAGCGACTTTTCAGCATAAAACAAGGCGGAGTCCGGCATTTGCAGCTTTTTATAAAGTTGCCCGATCGCATAATACCACGATGATGACGAATCTTCCGTTCTCGGGTACTTCAATGACTCTTGGTTATAAGTCAACGCTTTTCTATAATCGCCTTGCTCTTCATAAAGATTGCCTAAAGAAGAATACAGATAAGCCAGTTGAGTAATTAAATGTTTTTGTTCTGCTATGTTTAAGGCTTTATCCAAATAAAAGAAAGCACTGTCTAATTGCCCCAAACTACGCATACATGCTCCTATATTTTGCAAAGCACTTACAGCTCCAACCATATGTTGTATCTGTTCATAAACTTGATACGCTTCTTTATAACAAGCCAAACTTTTCCTGTCACTTCGATTATCCCAATATAATGAACCCAAATGGTTACAGATACGGGCTTTCAAATCAAAATCCATTGTTTTCTCAACCTGTTCTTTTGCTTTCAGATAAGCATCTAACGCCTCTTCCGAAGCATTCAGATCCGACAACACCCGCCCCTGGCAATAATAAGCCTGCGCCTTCCGATGCGGATCCTTTCGCTTCTCAAAATAGCGTACCGCCACATCGATCAGCGAATCCGATGTATGCTCCACATAATTTTTATCCCGTGCCTGTGTAATCAACAAACACCACGTAGCATAGTCTTCCGCGGAAAGTTTTTCCGGAGATAGGACGGATTCCAGCAATATTAACGAACTGTCCGGATGATCCGGCATGAGCGTTTCTGCCTCATGCAAAAGAGGGAGAACATGGGGATGCTGCCGGCAAGCGACCAGGCTTAAAATCAACAATAGAAAAATTGAGCATATGAGTTTTTTCATCGTACTGCGTTTGTTATGTTACAAATGCAAAATTACCAATACCCACTCATATCGTCTTATTTTTTTGGTGACATTTTGGTGACAATATCAGCTTTCCACCACCCACCTCTCGATATTACGGGTTTCGGATGAGAAATTCACACCGATTTTGACGATCTTCCGCCCATCGGCGACAAAGGGTTGGGTATATTGTT
>ERZ791909.217-NODE-217-length-59879-cov-8.388974_pt1 | contig 59879 bp, 48 predicted proteins | sample MGYA00510143_ERZ791909 | MGnify/ENA primary metagenome ERZ791909 (study PRJEB30046, sample SAMN00792093) | human gut metagenome | study: EMG produced TPA metagenomics assembly of the A metagenome-wide association study of gut microbiota in type 2... | reverse complement strand
ACACCCAGCGCGCCGACGCAAGCGCCCACGCCACGCCCGAGACCGCAGCAGTCCCTGCCGCAGCCGCAGACGAAATTCTGCCCCGGTACCGGGCACTCTACGAGAAAAACCCCGACCTCATCGGCTGGCTGCGCATCGACGGGACGGACATCGACCTGCCCGTCGTACAGACGCCCGGCGATAACGAATACTACCTGCGCCGCGGCTTTGACCGTTTCTACGCCGTGGGCGGCACGCTGTTTCTGGATGAGCGCTGCTCGGTCAGCGCCGACGCGCCGACGGCCAACTGGCTCATCTACGGCCACAATATGCACGATGGTTCGATGTTCGGCCAGCTCGTGCGCTACCGGGACGAAGATTTTTACAAAGCCCACCCGACCTTCACGTTTGACACACTGTACGAGGGCGGCACCTGGCAGGTCGTGGCCGCGGTGGATACCGCGCTCGGCGCGGACACGCTGCCCTACTACACCTTTTTTGACGCCGACACCAAGCTGGACTGGCAGCACCGCGTCAGGGCCATCACCGAAAAGGCACTGTATGACACCGGCGTCATGCCGGAGTACGGCGCGCAGCTGCTGACGCTCTCGACCTGCGGCGACACCCGCCCTGACACCGACGCCCGCTTTGCCCTGCTGGCCGTGCGGATCGATTGATTTTGCTCTTGCATTTTCCGGCAGAATCGGCTATGATGTTGCTTGACCCAGTATTATTGATAAAAGGAGTCTGTAATCATGGCAGAATTCACCTATGAAGTTACCGAACGCATCGCCGTTCTTTCCACCAACGCCCGCGGCTGGGAGCGCCAGCTGAACATGGTCAGCTGGAACGGCAACCCGCCGAAGTACGACATCCGCGACTGGTCCCCCGACGGCAGCCGCATGGCCAAGGGCATCAGCCTGACCGAGGAGGAGCTGAAGACCCTGAAGGGCATTCTGGACGACATGGAGCTGTGAGGTTCGTATGCAGGACTATCACGCCGAATTTGTGGAGATCTACAACAAAAACATCACCCGCCCCGGCGCTGACCGCCTGCTGAACTGGCTGGAAACGACGGATTTTTTCACTGCGCCCGCGTCCACCCGCTTCCACGGCGCGTGCGAGTGCGGCCTGGTCATGCACAGCATCAACGTCTACAATGCGATGATGCAGCATTTTTTCACCGAGGGTGAAAGCACCGAGAGCTACGCCATCTGCGGCCTGCTGCACGACCTGTGCAAGGCGAACTTTTACAAGGTCGGCACCCGCAACGTCAAGAACGACGTTACCGGCCAGTGGGAGAAGGTCCCGTTTTATCAGGTGGCTGACCAGCTGCCCTACGGCCACGGCGAGAAAAGCGTGTATTTAATTGAGCATTTCATGCGGCTGAAAACCGCCGAGGCCATCGCCATCCGCTGGCACATGGGCGGCTTTGACGATGCCGTGCGCGGCGGCAGCTTTGCCGTCAGCGACGCCTACAACACCTATCCCCTCGCCGTCAAGCTGCATATCGCCGACCTTACCGCCACCTATCTGATGGAGCAGGGCACAAGCGAGGTCGAAAACGGCCACCCGAAAAGCAAATAACCAACAAAATAAGCGCTGCCGCACGGAAAGTTCTTCCGTGCGGCAGCGCTTTTTCAACTTTTCAACGGGTCAGCTGTCCATGTCCTCAAAGGCCGCCAGCCCCTTCTTCGCCTCGGCTCTGGCGTCGCCGTGATTGACGAAGCACATCGTCACAAAGCTCAGCGCCACAAACAGCGCGGCATACGGGAACAGCACGCGGTAGTCGATGGCCCGCATCAGGGAGCCCGCCACGATGGGCGTGACGACCTGCGCCGCCATCGAGAAGGTGTAGTAATAGCCGGTGAACTTGCCGATGTCACTGCCGCGGCACATCTCGACGACCATCGGCAGCGAGTTCACGTTGATGGCCGCCCAGGCCAGACCGACCAGCGCAAACACCACGTACATGATCGGCTGGATCGAGGTGTACATCGTCGTCAGCAGGTAGCCCAGCATAAAGCAGGTCGCCAGCAACACAATGCCGCACTGGATCGTGCGCTTGCGGCCAATTTTTGCAGCCAGCGCACCGATGGGAATGTACGAGACAATGGCACCCGCCGTTGCCACCAGCAGGCATGTGGACGCGCCGCCCAGGCCCTCGCCCATGACGGCCTCCACGTACTTGGTAAACCACGTCGTAACGCCGTTATATCCGATGAACCACAGCGAAATGGAGAGCAGCAGAAACGCAAGGCTCCGCTTGACCGGCGCAGGCAGGACCTCATGGCCGGCGCCGTCGTCGGTGGCCAGGTTCCACTCGGGGTGGGCGGCCTCGAGCTTCCGGTTTTCCTCCCCGAGCTTCGGCTCCCGGATGGTCAGGTACAAAATTGCCACCGCTGCGACCATGATCATCGAGACGATGAAGAACAGCGGGCGGTAGCTGACATGCCCGACCCCCTTGGTTTTGGACACCGGATACATCAGCGCCGCCAGCCCCAGATACAAAATGCCGCCCACGGCCCCCATCAGGTTGATGATGGCATTTGCACGGCTGCGCAGCGGCTTAGGGGTCACGTCGGGCATCAGCGCCACCGCGGGCGAGCGATAGGTGCCCATGGAAACCAGCAGCAGCCCCAGCACTATAATGAACAGCACCAGCGTGCCGGTGCCGGGGTTTGCCGCATAGCGGTCATCCAGCAGCGGGATCAGGTTCATCAAAATGGCCGCCAAGGCAGTGCCGCCCACAATGAACGGCATCCGCCGCCCGATGCGGGTGCTGGTCTTATCGGACAGCGCGCCAAAGAACGGCAGCAAAAACAGCGCCAGTACGTTATCTGCCGCCATAATAGCCCCGGCGAGGGTCTCGTTCAGTTTAAAGGTGTCGGTCAGGATCAGGGTCATCACGCTGTCGTACATCTGCCAGAAAGTACAGATCGACAAAAACGCCAGGCCCACCAGAATCGTGCGACGGTTGTTCAGCTTCACGGCAATGCTCCTTCTTGACGGGGCCGTTTCGCCCCGGGATAGGAATATTGTAGCATTGTTTGGTCGTTTTGTCTATAATTACGCGGCGATTGTTTTTTATTTTGCGCGAATTTGACGATTTTGGTAGCAAAAGGGGTCTCCCGCGAGCTGCTAGGCGCCGGATCATCCTTTGAAATTCAGACATTTCCCATCATACTCACAGATAATTTCCTGTCCGGGAACGATTGTTACCATATAGCCATCTTTTCCAAAATTCAACGCAATGACTTTGCCATCAACCGTATGAAAAAGCTGTATGATTATGTCCGTGGACTTTGGTGTTTTATCAAAATACGTACTTGGCTTTGTACCGTTGGTGATTACCTTGCCATCGTAAAATGTATAGCGCGGATTGTTTTTGTTTGCACTGTCCAAATACGCCAACACCATGGCGGAAACTCTGCGGCTTGCCGTCCCCGCTTCCACCGTATCCTTTGGGTTCTTTTGCAATGCATGCAGCGCGGCGTTAGAAATTTTGCCTACATTGTCTACCCATTTATTGTTTATGCAGACAGAAAACCTGCAGTTGCTTTTATTGTTTGCAGAGTTGGCAGTAAAACTCTCCGGGTACAGGGCATAGCACTCCGACAAGGCAGCCTGCGACGCTGTCCACACATCTCTTGCCTCCGTTATCACAGCTTTCTTTTTTGCTTTGTCTATATATCCGGTAAGCGATGGTACAAGCAGAGCTGCTAAAACCGCCAGAATTACCAGCACAACAATAAGCTCAACCAATGTGAACCCGCGTTTGCGATTGTTTCTTCCCATGTAAGCCCCTAACAATTTTCCGTACTTCCGTTTAATGTCACTTTAATCCATTATAATGATAGCACACTTGCGAGAAACCGTCAACAAATGCTCATGGTTGGTAAAGAAGCAACAATAAATTAGATATGACAGTACCCCTGCTATTCCGTATAATTTGGGGAACACTCCATGTTTCTGCATTTACAGAAATTGAAAATCAAACACGGTCACGCTATAATATATTTTGTTGATGTTATCTTCAAATATTTTTTGTAACAAAATGTTACTTGCCTACTCTTATTGCTGAAAGGAGGTGTGCATAATTGAATACCCCTAATTTTAGTGACATATATACCTTATATTTTGAAGATGTATATAAATATCTGTTAGCTCTTTGCCACGATGAAGAACTTGCAGAAGAATTAGCGCAAGATACTTTTTTTAAGGCTATGAAAAGCTATGAGAACTTTCGAGGTGACTGTAAAATAACGACTTGGCTGTGCCAAATTGCGAAGCATTCATTTTTCTTGTATGAGAAGCACAGGAAAAGAAATATCGACCTTAATTCTGTAGAGAATGAAATAGTTGATACTAATTCCATAGAGATTTTGTTAGGACAAAGAGAGCAGGCGTTTGGAATACATAAACTGCTACACAATTTACCAGAGCCATATAAGGAAGTCTTTTCTTTACGGGTGTTAGGAGAATTAAGTTATCAGGATATAGCAAAACTTTTTGGTAAAACAGAAAGTTGGGCAAGAGTAACCTTTCATAGAGCTAAATTAAAAATCATTGAACAAGTAAAGGAGGAAAGTTATGAGTAAAATTTCATGCGACATCATTCAAGATATGTTGCCGCTGTATTATGATGAAGTTTGTTCAGCAGACAGCAGAAAAATGATTGAGGAGCATTTGCAGGAATGTGAAAAGTGTTCCAATATTTTTCAGAAGCTAAAAACAGAATGTGTGGTTGATACAAAGGAAAATGCTGAAAGCATACAAAGCAGTGTCATGGGGAAAATGGCACATTCATGGAAACGTTCACTATTAAGGTCATTTATCATAGGAATTGTAATAACGACTATCGTCCTTACAGCGATATTTGGAACATATTATGCCTTGTTTATAAGACAAAATAGCATGGTAAGCCCAGAGCAAATTTCAATCTCGGCATATTCACTGACCGATGAACAGATTACTTTTAGATTAGAACTACTTGACGGATACTGTGGAGGAACAATTAAGACTTACACAGACGAAAATAGAAACTTGTATATTTCTGTATTAAGAACGGTTATCAAAGAAGAATTATCCGATGGAGAAACCGAAATAATGAATTATGGGTTTAACCATGAAAAAAAGGACTACATTGCTGTATATTATGGTACACCTAATAATTGTGAGCTTATTTGGAAGAAAGGCGATTTATTACCTACTGCACCAAAAGATATTTTCGAGTAAAGCTGCATAAAATTTGAGGGTAGCTATCTTTGTGTGAGGTAGCTACTCTTTATACTTTAGAGCTTAAAAAACTGCAAATCATGTGTAACATTCTGTGATGGTGCTGCTCTTATGGGTGAAAGGAGGAAAACACTATACTATACTTATCAACTTGCAAAAAGAAGGGATTTAATATTATGATGAAACAGAAAAAAATAATTGTTCCTATTCTCACTCTTGCCGTAATGCTTTTGATGGTTGGTGGCGTATATGCTGTTTTTTCTTCAACTCAACCTGAAAAAAGCAAAGCTGAAAATGTTCGGGATACCACTGACCAAGACTATGAAAAAGGGCTTACGGAAGAACAAAAGGCATTTAATGAACTAATCAACAAACAGATTTACGAAGAAACTGCTAATAACTTAGAACAGTATGAGCAATACGGTTTAACCTATAATTCTGACGAAAACCAGCTGTTTTTTAATGGTAAGTCAGTCTGCTATTTTGCTGATAACCGGGCTACCGATGGAACTTTTGAAGGAACTGAGGTACACTCTGCAAACGGTGATATTGGCATTATTACAGAAAGAGATAGAAATGGAAATATAACTGGTCTAAAACAGATGGAAATCCCAGAATTAACAGATTTTCTTGAAAAGTCGTGGAAAGAAAAATAATTTCTTTAGGTAAGTGATTAAAACACAAATAGCAAACCCAGCCGGAGCAGTCAACGGTCAAGATGAACGGGCTAAAGCCCGCCGTTGACAGCCCCGCCCGGTTTCGCAAATGGGTAATCAAGGGGCGACAGCAAAAAGTGCTGCCGCCCTTTGTCATCATAAAAAGCAACTATCAACCAGCCACAACTCTTTGCGGAGGGAAGGGGGAATTTCCTATGACTTGCACAGAAGAATACAAAGAGCATAAGCAAACGTCCCGTTCCTGCATCACAAATTTGTTTCGGAGGGGGCTCTGTAAAACTGTTTGGCGTATTGACTTTTACGCGAAACAGGCACAGTATCGTCAGCATAGGAACTCAGCGTGTCGGAAAATAAATTTGCTTTGTCTGCCACACAAAAAAATACCTAAGCCGCTAAATGGCTTAGGTATAAGGAATGCCGGTGATGGGGGTCGAACCCATACGGTGTCACCACCAACGGATTTTGAGTCGATACCCGCGAAAAGCACGCAAAAGTCGCTTTGACTTTTTCAAGCCCTTTTCTTTCTCAAATTGCACAGCAAAAATAGCGGACGTTCAAGCAAAAATCGAAGTTTCTAACTTTGCAGTGAGAAAGAATTTGGCAGACATACTTGACATAAAGTCCAAATGTGCGAGTGGACACGCCTCAAAAAGTGGCAGAATCGTGTGTGCGGCGACAAGAATAAAAGAGTAAAAAACACACTCTAACGGACAATAGTGGACATTATCTAACCATCAAATGCTTTGTGTAACCCCATTATTGTTGGATTGCCAAACTGCCAATTGTGCAAGTTTTTTCCGCCAAATTCAAAACACACCAAGGGGAAAGTGTACTCTTTTATTTTGAAAAGGTATTGACCATCGGCTCTCCCCCTAACAACCCCCTCTCAGCTGGCTGAAGTGAAAAATAGCCAGCTGAAAAAGATAAGATTGTATCCTTAGCACCTTACCTGTACCGGGCAAGGTGCTTTTTTATTTACAGACTTGGAGGTAGCCCTATGGGTAAATATCAGAAAAACATTGAAGCAGCCCGCAGCGTCACGATCATGCAGTATCTGGCCACCTGCCACCCCGGTGAGCTTGTGCGAAAAACAGACGATGAGTATTGCACGAAAACGCATAGTAGCCTTGTGATTACGCCGAGCAAAGACCTGTTTCATTGGTTTTCCCAGAACATTGGCGGCAGAAGCGCGCTGGATTACATGACGAATGTGGAACGCGTGGATTTTGTCAGTGCAGTCCGCTTTCTGAATAATCTGACACCTGTCCCTGTTTCTTCTCAGATGGCTAAAATGCCTACGCCCACAAAGCAACAGAAATCGCGTGAGTTTGAATTGCCAAAAGCGGACAAAAACTGCGAGGCCGTTGTCGCTTACCTGATGCACCGCGGTATCAGCCCAAAGGTACTGCGCTACTGCGTGGGCAGCGGCATCCTGTACCAGACCACGCGCGGCAGCTATCGCAACTGCGTTTTCGTGGGCAAGGATGAATATGGTGTGGCGCGCTGCGCGTTCCAGAGAGGCTGTCAGGGCACTTTCCGTGGCGATGTTTCCGGCAGCCAGAAACAATACGGCTTTTTGATTTCTTCCGAAGACCCGGTGTGCGATACCGTGGAGATTTACGAAGCGCCTATTGATGCAATGTCGGGTGCGACCATCCGTCAATACAAGCACGATAAACCCTGGCGCAGTGTGCATTATCTGGCGCTGGGCGGGCTGAACTATCTGCCCATCGACTACTTTTTACAGCAACACCCGCAGGTGAAAAATGTTGTCCTCTGCTTTGACCGCGATGAGCCGGGGCGGAACTTCACGGAAACCGCCGCGAAAAAACTCACAGATAAAAAATACGCGGTCAAGGATATGCCCCCTGCCGTGGGTAAGGACTATAACGAATATTTGGTAGCAGCCAAAAAGCTGATCTCCATGGAAAGATGAGGTTGAACATGAAAACATTAGCCGTTGCAAATCAAAAAGGCGGTGTGGGCAAAACGACCACAGCCGTGAATCTTGGCACTTCGCTGGCCGCTATGGGCTACAAGGTGCTGTTGGTGGATGCCGACCCGCAGGGCGACTTGAGCAGTTACCTTGGCTACACCGGTGCTGCCAACAGCGCTACCCTCAGCGATCTGATGGAATCCGTTATTTCAGACGAACCGGCACCGGAAGTGGTAATGCACCATGAAGAACAGGTGGATTTTATTCCCTCGGACATTGGGCTGTCAGATATGGAAGTTCGGCTGGTCAATGTAATGGCGCATGAGCGCATTCTGACGCAGGCGTTGGAGCCGTTCAAGGACAAATACGATTACTGCCTGATCGACTGTATGCCCTCGCTGGGCATCCTTACGGTGGCTTCGCTTGTAGCTGCTGACCGGGTACTGATTCCCGTGCAGGCACAGCATTTTGCCTTGAAAGGCGTGGTGTCGCTGTTCAAATCCATCAATCAGATCACACGCCGCATCAAGCCGGAGCTTGAAATTGATGGCATTGTTCTGACCATGGTGGACCGGCGCACCAATCTAAGCAAAGATGTCTGTGCCGCTTTGCGGAGTTCCTACGGGCATGCGCTGAAAATTTATCGCACCGAGATTCCCGTGAGCACACGCACTGCGGAAAGTGCCTCCAGCGCCCACAGCGTGCTGCGCTACGATGCCAGCGGTCCTGCAAGCATCGCCTATAAAACCTTGGCAAAGGAGGTCGTTGAGAATGAGAGAGTACGGCAGCAACATCATACTCCCCTCGCTCGATAATCTCTTTTCCAGCGAGCAGGAACGGCAGGATGCCAAGTTAGAGAAAATCCAGATCCTGCCGCTGTCTGAGCTGCACCCCTTTGAGGGGCATCCGTTTCAGGTGCGTGACGATGAGGAAATGGACAAGATGGTGGACAGCGTCAAAGAATATGGCGTAATGACCCCCGCCATCGTTCGCCCGCGCAGGGACGGCGGATATGAAATTGTAGCCGGGCACCGCCGCTGCCACGCCAGCCGGCGCGCCGGAGTGGACACCATGCCCTGCATTGTGCGGGATATGGACGATGACACTGCCATTATTTTGATGGTGGATTCCAACTGCCAGCGCGAGCATATTCTGCCAAGTGAAAAGGCAAAGGCATATGAAATGAAGTTGAACGCTATTAAGAGGCAGGGACAACGAAGCGACTTAACTTCTGGCCAACTTGGCCAGAAGTTAAATCATGGTGTCTCAGTTGAACAAGTTGCTGATGATGCAGGCACAAGCATAAAGCAAGTCCAGCGTTTTATCCGTCTGAACAAACTGACCCCTGACCTGATGCAGCTTGTGGATGACGGCAGACTCAAGACCACCCCTGCGGTGGAGTTGAGCTACCTGACACCGGAGGAGCAGGAAGAATTTCTCTCTTACATGGAAGAAGAAGGCTGCACGCCGTCTTTGTCACAGGCGCAAAAGCTCAAAGCCGCCAGCAAGGAGAGCGTCCTGACAAAAGATAAAATCCACAGGATCATGTCTGCCCGTTCACCCAGCGTAAAGCCGCGCGAGCCGCAGCTCACGATTGCCGTTTCCAAGGTCGAGCGCTATTTCCCCAAAGGTTTTACCAGCGACCAAATGCAGAATCTCATTGTAAAGCTGTTGGAAAACTACTACCGAAGCCACCAGCATGACAGCCGATGAGGTGTTCCTATGACGAGAGTTTTAGTTGTGGAACCCGGTTACTGCCCCTATCAGGCGGGCTTTGCCAGTTCGGCAGAAGCCATAGCGCAGGTCATTGAGGGAGATCACCAGATTCTGAAACCGTTTGGAACCCAAAAAATCGGGCTGATATGCAGCTGTGAGCAAAGCCGACTGAAATACAACCGGCAAATCAACGATGATGGGCTGACCATCAGAGGGCGGTTTCTGATCTGCGGGCTGAGCGGAGATAAGATCGTGGGTTTATCCAAGGAACAGGCAGACCGATACAGCCGCCTGCTGTTTCTGCCGCAGGTGGAAGATATGCGGTCCGGTGATTTTCCGGCGGCAAAGATCCGCCCGCAGGACGAGCGCTTTGGAAGTAAGATTTCTTTTTGGGAAAGGTTGAGTCGATGATGGATATGAATTATAAAAGCACCGTAATGCATATCGGCGCTGCCCCAGCAGAGGAACAGATCTACTGTTACAGCACCTACGACGAAGCACAGGAAAACGCCTGTATTGGGCATCTGCGCGGGGATTTTGGCGCGGATGGTGAGGGCTTTTTTACGAGTTGGTTTCCGCACACCGGAAAAATCATGGCGGAGGATACGCACAAAATCTTCGGCACAGAGCTTGATCATGTGGTGTCGGCGCTGCGCGAAAATGGTTTGCTGAAAGACCGTGCCACCATGGCTAAACATATCGCGCGATGGCAGGAAGCCAGAATCCCCTTGAGCGATTGTGTCCAGCTTGCGCTGTGCATCGAAACGCAGCGCCGATTATTTTACCTGCGGTGCAATCCTATGCGCGGCGAGTACAATTTTTACCTGTATGCCTATCGCAAAGCGGCTCTGATGGAGGTACAGCGCAAAGCAAAGAATATGCCGGAGTTTTGCAATACGCGCCTGCGCAGCACCGGCGAGCCCATTGCCATCAAATACGGTGTACCCGGATATATTCCGCTGAAAAGCCTTACCGGCAGCAAGGAAGAGATAGACAAACGCATTGCAGAATTGAATCAATACCATGGTGCCGACAAGGCGCAGATTGCCGCGATGGAAGCAGGTTCGTTGTTTGGCTGGCATATCCCCGCTGCAAACCCGAATATGTACGATGAAAACGGCCTGCCCCGCAAAAGGAAAAAGGAGAATCACCGAGATGAGCAAACACGATAATGTCATCGGCTATATCGAATATCTTGACAGTGGCGGATGTGTTCGGGAGCGCATTCCGTATGTCGATGCAGAGGAATTCAAAACCAGAATTTATGCTTCGTTGCATTGCGGCGAACCCATCATTCCGGTTGTTTTTCCGGAGAATCTGCGCCAGCCCCTTGCATTTGAAAAGGGCACCGTTTTTCCGTGGGGGCTGCGAAGCGAAAAGCATGAGCTGCTGCCGTATGAAATCTACCAGACCAACGACCGGAAGATTGCGTTTTTACGGTATGACTACACCAAAGACCATATAAATGCTGCATCCTATAAGCTGGTGTATCGCGGGCAGATGGAATGCTGGCAGACGCTGGACAGCCTTTACTGCCTGCACAATCAGGAAAACCGCCCTAACGGAAGAAAGATGCGCTCTTTGTCGGTCAGTGATATTATTGTGATGCATGAGGGCGGTGAGGCACACGCCTATTATGTGGAGCCGATTGGCTATAAACAGGTGGATGACCTGCTGCCGGGGCTGGAGCAAGCCAAGAAACGCAATGCAGAGCGCGAAGAACGATAAGGAGATGCGCCATGGCTAAATTTCAAGACATTCGTGCGCTTGCCAAGCAGCAGCTGCAAGCCGTTACGAAAAATGGCGAGTGCTGGAAAGCATTTTTGCACACAGCGGCCATCGCCTATAACTACAACTTTCCCAACCAGCTGCTGATTTACTGCCAGAATCCCACAGCAACAGCCGTGGCGGATATGGAATACTGGAACAAAGAAGCGGGTCGTCAGGTCAAGCGCGGCGCGCACGGCATCCCGATATTGGATGTCAAAAAAGAAATGATGGCGCTGCGGTATCTGTTCGACATTTCTGATACGATCCCGCAGGCGAGAACCGACAAAGGTCTGCCGTGGGCAGTCACCGACCAAAACTGGAAACCCGTGTGGGATAAAATCATCCGCGACAATCAGGCAGACAGTATCCAGAACGCCTTGCTGATGCTTTCCACCTCCTATGTTGCCCAACGCCGCGGGGTGTTTCTGCAGGCGCTGGCACAGTCAGTAGACGGCAGCAGTTTGCAATGGGCAAAGCCGGAGGAACAACAGCAGCTATTTTTACAGCTTATTACCCAAAGCTGCCTGTATATGGCGGCGCTGCGGTGCGGTGTGGATACGCAGCGCCTGGACCTGTCTGCCTTTGATTCTGTCGGGCAGTTTGATACCCAAGCCCTGGCGTTTTGTCTGGGCAGTGCCTGTCAGCGCGCCTCCAAACCCCTTATGCACCAAATCGGCAGCATCGCGCGGGAAATCGACAGTGTTGCAAGGAAAGAAAAAGTCCGCTATTATGGTGGCGAACAAGCGATAACCAACCAAAACAAGGAGGCCGACCATGGAGTACAAAATGGCGAACGAGTTCGTGATCCCGAACCTGATGCTGGAAGAAACGCCGAAGCCGGAGATCGGCAAGTACGGCAGTATGCGCAAGAAATTTCTGGCGGAGAAAGCACCGATCCTGTACGAGATGATGCAGATGGAGGGAACGCTGTACCCGCATCTGGCAGAGATCAACAGCACAGTGAACCGGCAGATCGAGCAGACCGTGCAACTGCTGATGCAGCAGACCGCAGCGCCCGACCGGAAAACGGACCCGCTGGGCTGGACGCAGTGGATGAACGCACTGAAAGCCCAAGCCGAGGAACTGGCGATGAAGCAAATCTACAGCCTGTAACAGAACCCCCTTTAGAGGAGAGCGTGCAAACGCTCTCCTCTTTTTCTATCCCCACTCCCGACCTGCCGCCGCTGGATGACAGCCTGATTCTGGGCTTGCTGGCGCAGCAGACCAGTACCCGCGCCGATAATCCAGACATTCTTGCGTATTTTGAAAAACACGCTGACCTTGCTTCGCGCAGTGAATTTTGCAGAACCAGCTACAAACAGATCTACACCCAGTTGTATGTGGGCGAACGCATGGCGGGATTTATCCGACATGACCAGTATCTGGAACTTTGGGAGGGTAACTACCTGACCAAAACCGCACAGAGCAACCTGACATGGGATGCGGTTTCGGATAAAATTGCTGCCCTAATCGAACAGGGACAGCTGCCGGTGCCCATTCGCACCTCTGCTCCGGAGCCGGAATTGGAGCAGCTGACCCTGACCCCAAAGCAGAGCGAAGCAGTTGGGCTTTCGGACCCGCAAAAGCAGCAGAAAGTCATTGAGGAAACTGCAAAACGCAAGAACTGGAAAAGCCCGACCATCGATGCATCCGGCAAGTATGTCACCGAACAGGATATTACGGATGTGCTGTGCAGCGGCAGCGGCTTTGCAGGCGGTCACTTCCGCCTGCAGGAATACTTTTCCGCCTCCCAGCTGCCCACGGAAAAAGAGCAGGCTGCCCACCTGAAAAAGGAATACGGCATTGGCGGTTGCACTTGGAAATTCGCAGACGGGCAAAGCGGCTGGGTGAGTCATGACGGCAAGGGCTTATCCGTGCAGCGCGGTTTCTACAACGACACCAACAGTTATCGCCGCCTGCTGCGCTGGCCGGAGGTTGCCAAGCGAATACGGCTTTTGGTCCACAACGACCAATATTTGACCGCAGAGAAAAAGACAGAATACAACGCATGGCTTGCCGAGCAGCAGCTGCACCGCCAAGCGATGGAAGCTGCCCTGACCCACGCCAAAACGGCCATCTCCGATTTCTGTGAGCGTGAAGGTCTGGGCAAACCGGATTTTTCCGACCTTACGCACATCGACTTTGCGTACTCCACCACCGAGGACAGCAAGCACGATGTCCAGATCTATGCCAATCTGATGCGCAGCGAGATCTGCTATGAGGTTGACAACCGGATCGTACATATCGACCACTTTGAAGATAACGATACGCTGGCCGAGCAAGGCATAGCCGGGGCAAGTTTTGAGGATTTCATCAGCGAAGCCGAGGAAGCTTTTGAAGAGCAGCAGGCTCCACAAAAGGCACCCGAAAAGAAGCCGCTGGCTGCCGGGGATACCGTCTATCTGGAAAACGACCACCCCTTTACGGTGGAGGAAATCGGCATCTTTGATGTGCATCTGCGCGACGAGGATTTCCCGCTGATTGGGCGCGCCATCAACCGCGCGGAGTTTGCAAGGCTGCTGGCGGCAAATCCAAAAAACCAAGCTCTGGCGGCTCCCGAATTGCCCAATGCACCAGACACCGGTGAAGCGGCAGAGGTTGTTGAGGGTGAAGTCTTAGAACCCACAGAAGAACCCCCGTCCGGTTTTGGTGAGCAGGTCTTGCAGGCTGCGGAGCTCATTGCCCTCAAAGAAGCTTATGAGCCGAACAACTATATCCCGCCGCAGGAACCTGCACCCCCGCGCACGCCGCGCGAAAAGTTTGCCGCTAACATCACCGCAATTCGCACTTTGAAATCCATCGAAAAGCGTATGGCGGATGGCGGTCCCCACGCAAACGGCGAGGAGCAGGAAATCTTAGCCCAATACTCCGGCTGGGGCGGCTTGTCCGATGCCTTTGAACCCAACAAAGACAGCTGGCACAGCGAATACACCGAGCTGAAAAGCCTGCTGACAGAGGAAGAATACGCCGCTGCCCGCAGCAGCACCCTGACCGCCTTTTACACCCCGCCCGAAGTCATTGACGCAATGTACACCGCCCTGCGCAAAATGGGCGTGGGTGCCGGTACGATTCTGGAACCGAGTATGGGTGTGGGCGCGTTTTTCGGGCAAAGCCACAGCTATTTGTATGAGCCGACCACCCGCCTGTTTGGCGTGGAGTTGGACAGCCTGACTGGCAGAATCGCCCGCCAGCTGTACCAGAAAGCCAACATCCAAATCACCGGCTTTGAGAAAGCCGACCTGCCCGACAGCTTTTTCGATGTGGTTATCGGCAATGTGCCGTTTGGGGATTACAGCGTGGTTGACCCGCAGTATAACCGGCTGCACTTCAAGATCCACGATTATTTTATAGCCAAATCCATCGACAAACTGCGCACGGGCGGCATCATCGCCTTTATCACCACCAGCGGTACGCTGGACAAAAAGAGCGAGGATGTGCGCAAGTACATCAATGCCCGATGCGACTTTATCGGTGCCGTGCGCCTGCCGGATTCTACCTTTAAGTCAGCCGGAACCAAGGCTATGGCGGACATTATCTTCCTGCAAAAGCGTGACCGCATTCTGGAGCAGGACGCAAGCTGGCTGCACACCACCCAGAGGGAGGATGGACTTTCCCTAAATAGCTATTTTGCCGAACACCCCGAAATGGTCTGCGGCACACTGAAAACCGTCAGCGGTCCGTATGGTCCTACCCTGACCTGCGAAGCGTTTGCCGATAAGCCCCTTCCCGATGTGCTGAAAGAGGCGATGTCCCACCTGCACGCTGAATTTCACTTTCAGGACATTGATGAGCAGGAATCCGGCGCTGTCGAAGCCAGCATCCCCGCCGAACCCGATGTACGCAACTTCAGCTTTTGTATCCGTAACAGCAAATTCTATTACCGCGAGAACGCCATTATGCGCGAGGTTTCCCTTGGTGCCACCTCCGCAGCGCGTATGCGGCTGCTGATCGAACTGCGGGACACCACACGGGAGCTGATCCAAGCCCAGCTGGAAGATATGCCGGATGAAGTCATCACAGAGCTGCAAGCCAAACTCAACCGCCAGTACGACCACTACCACACTAAGTTTGGACTCATCAACAGCCGCGGCGCGTCGTTGGATATGCGGGATGACAGCGGGTATTTTCTGCTGTGTTCCTTGGAAAACCTCGACAGCGAGGGCAACTTCATCGGCAAATCGGATATGTTTTCAAAGCGCACCATCCGCGCTGCCCGCCCTGCCGAGCGCGTGGAAACCGCCAGTGAAGCTCTGGCGCTGAGTGTCGGTGAGCGCGCGGGCATCGACTTTGGGTATATGCAGCAGCTGACCGGTAAGGACAAAGAAACACTGATTCAGGATTTGCAAGGTGTTATCTTTGCCGACCCCTTGGAAAAAATTTCTGATGGTGAACCGCGCTACTATACTGCTGATGAATATCTTTCCGGCGATGTCCGCCACAAATTGCAGGTGGCTAAGCTGGCGGCACAGAACAACCCCGCTTTTGCTGTGAATGTGCAGGCACTGGAAACCGTGCAGCCGAAGGACTTGGAGGCCAGCGAAATTGCCGTGCGTCTGGGTGCCACTTGGCTGGCACCTGAACTCATCAAGCAGTTTGCCGATGAGCTGGTGGACGCGCCCTACTATGTGCGGGACCGCGTGAAGGTGCTGTACATACCTTTGACCGGCGTATGGAATGTGACCAACAAAAGCTATACAGGCGGCAACATTAAAGCCACAGTGACCTACGGCACACAGCGCGCCAACTTCTACCATATCTTGGAGGAAAGCCTGAACCTGCGGGATGTGCGCATCTTTGATACCAAAGAGGATATGCAGGGCAACAAAATCCGCGTTCTGAACGCCGCTGCCACGCAGGAAGCCCAGATGAAACAGCAGCAGATCGAGGACGCTTTCAAGGACTGGATCTGGAAAGATCCGACCCGCCGCCAGATGCTGGTAAAGGAATACAACGAACGGTTCAACTCCCTGCGCCCCCGCGAATACGACGGCAGCCATATCCTGTTTCACGGTATGTCACCTGAAATCACGCTGCGCCCCCACCAGAAAAACGCCATTGCGCACATTCTGTACGGCGGCAACACGCTGCTGGCGCACGTGGTGGGCGCCGGCAAAACCTACGAAATGGTTGCTGCAGCGATGGAGAAAAAGAGGTTGGGGCTTTGCACCAAGACCCTGATCTGTGTACCCAACCACCTGACCGAGCAGCTTGCCGGAGAGGCTTTGCAGCTGTACCCCAACGCAAATATTCTTGTAGCCCGTAAGACAGATTTTGAAAAAGCCAACCGCAAAAGGTTCTGCGCCAAAATTGCGACCGGCAATTATGACATCATCGTAATCGGGCACAGCCAGTTTGAGCGCATCCCGCTGTCACAGGAACGGCAGGTCGAATACCTGCAAAGCCAGATTCATGATGTGATCAACCAAGTGGCACAGCTGAAAGAGGAACGCGCCGAGAACTTCACCGTCAAGCAGATGGAGCGTATGCGCAAGCAGCTGGAGAAAAAGCTGGATAAGCTCAACGACCAATCCCGCAAGGATGATGTGGTGACCTTTGAACAGCTTGGCGTGGACAGCCTGATGGTGGACGAAGCCCACGCATTCAAGAACCTTGCGGTGCTTTCCAAAATGCGCAATGTGGCGGGCATATCCCAAACCGAGAGCCAGCGCGCCAGCGATCTATATATGAAATGCCGCTACCTTGACGAAATCACCGGCAGCCGCGGCGTGGTGTTTGCCACGGGTACGCCCATCAGCAACTCTATGGCAGAGCTGTTCACGATGCAGCGGTATCTGCAGCGGGAAACCTTGGAGCAGCACGGGCTTTCCTCCTTTGATGCGTGGGCATCCACCTTTGGGGAAACCGTGACAGCCGTGGAGCTTGCGCCGGAAGGCACCGGGTACCGCACAAAAACAAGATTCTCCAAATTCTATAATCTGCCGGAATTGATGAGTATGTTCAAGCAGGTGGCAGATGTGCAGACGGCGGATATGCTCAACCTGCCGGTGCCTAAACTGGTGGGCGGCAAGCCCATCAATGTGGCACTGCCGCCAAGCCCCCAGCAAAAACAGATGGTGGCAGACCTTGCCGACCGCGCCGAGGAAATTCGCGCGGGAAATGTAGACCCCACCGAGGACAATATGCTCAAGGTGACCAACGACGGCAGAAAGCTGGCGCTGGATCAGCGGTTGATCGACCCCAATCTGCCCGAAAACCCCAACGATAAAGTCCACGCCTGTGCCGAGAATGTGTACCGCATCTGGAGTGAAACGAAAGACAGGAGATTGACACAGCTGGTGTTTTGCGACTTATCCACCCCGAAACCGGACGGCTTTAATGTGTACCATGATTTGCGCAATCTGCTGATTTCTATGGGCATCCCGGAAAACGAGGTGCAGTTCATCCACAGCGCCAACACCGAGGTGAAAAAAGCCGAGCTGTTTGCCAAGGTGCGCAGCGGTGATGTGCGCGTGCTGATGGGCAGCACCGGCAAGATGGGCGCAGGCACTAATGTGCAGCGCTTACTTGTGGCAACGCACCATCTGGACTGCGGCTGGAAACCCTCTGACATTGAGCAGCGCAACGGTCGTATGATTCGCCAAGGCAACACCAATGCTGAGGTGTATGAGTATCGTTACGTCACAGAATCTTCCTTCGACAGCTATATGTGGCAGCTTTTGGAAACCAAACAGAAGTTCATCGGGCAGGTCATGACCAGCAAAAGCCCTGCCCGCAGTGCGGATGATTTGGACGATGCAGCGCTGTCTTATGCCGAAGTCAAGGCGCTGGCGGCAGGAAATCCGATGATCAAGGAGAAAATGGATCTGGATATTCAGGTGGCGCGGCTCAAAACGCTGAAAACCGCCTACAACAACGAGCATTACCGGCTGGAAGATGCCATTACACAAGGGTTCCCCGCAGAAATGCGCAAGACCGCCCAGCAGCTGGAAAACGCCAAAGCGGACACAGCGCTGCTACAGCAGAACACCAAGCGTGATGCGGACGGCAAGGATATTTTTACCATTACCTTGATGGACACAGTTTATACCAAGCGCGAGGACGCGGGCAAAGCCCTGCTGGGGCTGCTGGGTATGGCGATGAACCGCACCGAGCCGGTTTCCATTGGGCGGTACAAGGGCTTTGATTTGCAGATCGCTTATTTTGCAATGGACAAAATGTATCTGGCGTATCTTGTGGGCAGCGGCATCAACCCGGTGCAGCTGGGCGCGGATGCGGTCGGCAACACCATGCGTCTGGACAACTGCCTGCACAACCTGCCGCAGAGCGTGACCGACCTTGAATCCAAATTGGTGCAGCTGCAAAAACAGCTGGAAAACGCCAAGGAACAGCTTGCGCAGCCCTTTGCACAGGCGGACGAGCTGGCTGAAAAGAGCAAGCGCCTTGCCGAGCTGGAGGCGCTTTTGAACCTGAACGAAAAGGATATTGTGCTGGATACCGTGCCGGACGAAGAACAACAGTGTCGTTCGGACAATCGACAGCGTGGACAAGAAAGGTAGAAGGTTTTACTATGAAGGAAAGAAGAAGCAACCGGGTCAGAGATGGCCCCCGCAAGGAGTTTTCAAGATGAAAAAATGGATCGTAATGCTTGCGATGCTGTCCTTATTGACAGCCTGCACACAGACACCGGAACCGGAATCGGCTGAATTGACGGAGCTGTCGGCTGCGACATCGGAAAGTGCAGACGCCGAAGAAACCCCTGCCCCGATTTCAACTGCCGAGCCGACAACGACACCTACAGCTACGCCGGAGCCGACCGCAACACCCGCGCCGACACCCACTGCCACCCCCGCGCCGACTCCTGCCCCTACGCCGGAACCCACGGCAGTGCCGACGGCAGAACCTGCCCCGGCGCAGGTCAGTATGAGCTATGGTGCTGTGCCCTTTGATTTGGCGGCAGGCACCGAACAGTGGTGGAGCATCGACAGCTCAGATTCCGCTTATTGGGCGGTGCAGGAAAACATCAACGCTATGCGCGCTGCCGGTGGGCTGGCACCCTTAACGATGGACAGTGGTTTAAGCGCCGCAGCCGATGCCCGATGCGAGAGTTTTGTGGCAGGCGCACCCTTTGACCACAGCGGTATGACGACCCGCAGCGAGATCTGCGCCGCCGGTCCGCTGGGTTCTGCAAGTGCCGTTTGCACCGGCTGGCAAGGCAGCCCTGCCCACTACGCCAACATTATGGAACCGAGCTTCACCAGCATGGGTGTGGGCTGCTGGTTTTGCCAAACGGCAGAGGGGCAATACACCTACTGGGTCGTGACCTTTAACTGATGCACGAGGGCGGGATTCACTACAAGAATAACGCATATTGACCAAGGAAGTTCATTTCTTTTAGATCTGAAACAGCACCTGAGCGCTCACATTTGTGGGCGCTTTCTTATTGGAGGAATTCTATGGACATCGAAACTTTACTTAGAAAAGCCGAGCAAGACGGCTGCATGGTCGTGCTGAACGACATTGCCCCCAATCGAGAACGCAGCGAGTTGGTATTTCGTGTGCCGGAAAGCGTATACGACGTCCCTGTTGCTGCGCTCGACATAGACGAAAGCACAAAAAACGCGCTGCAAAAGCAAAAAATTACGGTTTTAGAGAACCTGCTGCACCGCCTTGCGATGGGGAAAAATGCGGCGAAACAGTTGCATATCGCGCAGGATGCTGCCGAGCAGGTCGTGAATGCGGTGATTGAAACCGCCTACCGCAGTCTTTCCGAGCCAGAAAAGCGGAATTTCTGGGAAAGAATTCTGTACAATACGGACGGTGATGCAATGTGAAAAATGATCCCCTTGTCGCTAAGCTGTACAACAAAATGCAGCAGGAGCAAAACGAATACCGCGCGTGGCTGCTTGCACAGCCGCCAGAAGAAATTCTACACCACGCCTACGAGTACAGCGTCCGTGAGGACATTATTCTTGCAACGGAAGAAATGAACCTCACCCCTGCACGGGTGCGGGCGCTGCTGAAATCTCCCGCGCCGCTGGCGGATGTGTATAAGGATTTTTCCAAGCTGGAAACCGATTATATGAGCATTGTGGCTCAGTGCGTGGAAGACCGTGCAGATGACTTGCTGAAAAAGGAGCAGCAGCAGAACCCACCCAAAGTATATCGACAGTCCGTCACTTATGCCCGCGAACACGGCGAATTGCAGCAGTACCATGCGTCTTGCCACTTGAATGAAAGGTGTCGGGACGAGATTGACGCAGCGCTTGCACAGCGCTTTGATGGTTTGCGGCTGGGCGCTGGCGCTGTTGAACAGGTAGTGACAGAATATGGTTTGGAGCGCACAAAATATGTGTTGGCAGCGGCCATTCAAACCCGTGATGGAGATGGTCGCATTTCTCGCACAAATAGAGAATGGGCAGATTCCATTCGCACGATCAAAGATATGGATCGCCGTGGATTTGACCGTTCCTGTTACTACGCTGACCTACAAGCGCATACCTGCCTATTGGACGGTTTTGTAAACCAAGTGCGAAAATTTGAAAAAGCAAAAGCCCAGCCCGCCCAGAATACTCCCGAAAGATAACCGCAGCGTCTGCATTTTGCAGGCGCTTTTTTTCGTGAAAAAATCTCTGTTTTGAAAGGATTTCACAATGAAAGAAACACATTATAAATTAAAGCACCGCGTTACCGCTCTGTTTGCGGCGGCGGTAATGCTCTGCTCCATGCTGCCCGGTGCAGCGTTTGCGGAGGAACCCACACCGCAGCCCACCGAGGAAACCGTGCAGATGGAGCAGCAGACCGAGCCGTCTGAAACAGACAACGGCCAGACCGACGAGAGCAGCCCCGACCCCGGCGAGGATGTAACCGAAGCCACCTCGGAAACAGCAGAAGAGCAGCCCGCTGAAGAAGAAATCTCTGCTGCCGTTGTCGGCGCGGAACTGTACACCGACTTGCCCGATGCACCCATTGGTTCCTATATCGGCAGCGAGGGTCTGCCGGTTGCCACCGGTGAAACCAAAATCGGCATTTGCGAGTGGCCCGAAAGCCAATTGGAAGAAACCAGCGGCAGCTATCTGACCGCCGCTGCACTGGACAATGACGGTCTTACCATGGCCGCGCCCCTGTTGGACGGCGCAGACTATGCCTTTGTTCCCATTCTGGCACAGGTGGAGTACCCTGCCGATGGCAGTGCCCTTGATCTGATTTTGCCGGACGGTGTGACCCTGCTGGACTACTACGGCGCACCCGTTGAAAACACAGAAAGCCTGCTGCATAGCGAATACAGCGAAACTTCGGCTGCGGTGCTGGGCGTGTATGTGCAGGCAGATGCAGATTTTACCGCGCAGCTGGTTTATACCGCGCCGGACGGCAGCTGCCTGACCAAAACCTTACAGGTGACCATTGACCGCAATGCGACTGCTGAATATCCTTTCCCCGACAGCGAAATTGCCGCCTTTGCCGAGCGCCCCACCCCTGCGGTGACAAGCGGCAAAATCACCAAAGTTGCCAAGGTCAACGGCACTTGGCTGATCTGGTTCAACGGCGAACCCGCTTACTGCTGCACCCACGGTGCCAACGGACAACCTGCGGGATGCCCGACATACACCTATGTGAACACTTCCACGGTCAACTCAGACCAGTGCATCCCCGGTGACCACTACGGCAACCAGATTCGCATCTGGGGCGGCTTGAACCAGCTCGCTTTGAGCGATGCGGACGATCTGCCCGCTGTTTTTTCCGCTGACGAGGGTGAAGAAATCTCTCTTTTGGATTTCTGCGCATCAATTTATGACGATGTGCAGATGTATATTATCGAAAACTTCCCTGAAAGCACTGCCGCGGAAATTTATCTTGCCTCTGCCGATGAGTTGCTGAACGGTGTGGAAACCTACGCCTCTGCCCGCGGTTACTACACCTACATCTATAATCCCGGTCGCGCAGGATGGCAGACCGTTGCCCTGATCGGTCCTGAGATCGGTGAGGAGGAACCTGAGCCGGAACCTGTTGTGCAGGAATACTACGCCAGCTGGGAGGCACCCGCCCAGACCGCCAGCGGCAGTTTTGATTTTTCCTACGGAATCCGCGCGGATAAGATCCAGCTGAAAACGCAGGAAAAGGTGGACGGCGCGACCATCGAGATCGAGCCCATCACCAAATCCGGCACCATCGAGGGCGGCAGCTGGTCTATCAGCCCTGCCGGAAAGCAAACTGTGACCACCAGCGGTCATACCGCCGATGACAACTACCAGAAGAACGGCGGCGATGCCAGTGCAAGCTGGAGTCTGCACTATGCCGTTACCAAAACATCGGGCACTCGCAATGGACAGGTTGGTCCCTTCACCACGCAGGAGGCTGCTGATGCGGCCGCCAGCAGCGCCCGCGATTCTGCGATTGTGGAATTGCAGGGTGAGGTCCAGAACGCTGTCAACAATGCTATAACAGCGGCTAAAGCGCAGCTGGGAAGCATCCAGTTCCGCTATGAGGAAATCACAGTACCGTATGGATTCGGCAAGTACTGGGGTACGAACGGCAGCAGCCAGACGATTTCGGTACCCGCAAACACCAACAACGACTATGTTATGAAAAATGACGAGTGGAGTTTGCAGGTCAACCTCAAGAAAACCGACAGCGAAACCGGCAGCCAGATCGCAGCCGATGCCCAGTATGAGATCTATCAGTGGGATGTGGTGACCGGCAAATACCAGCCCACCGGGGGCTACAACACCTACAGCGTGCGGCGTCAGGGAGATGGCACCTATGCGGTCATCAACAGCGCTGCCTATGCCGTCAATGACGCGATGCGGCACACGCTGTATTACACCCAGCGCAATCAGGGCAAGTTTATCCTTGTGGAAACCAAAGCCCCTGCCGGGTATTTTGGCGACTGGACGGACATCAACCACCCCGGCACGGCAGGAACGCCCTTGGGCAAGCGCGGTTATTACATCGAAATCACCGAAGCCAACGATAATGCGGTGCTTTGGCTGGACAATGCCGATTACAACGCTGACATCCTGACAGCCGACAAGGGCGGCACCAAGCTGGTGACCAGTGGTGGCGTGGAAACTACCGTATCCATTTATAGCACCGCCAAAAATTCTACCCGCGTTTACAACACCGACAACAGCGGTAAAGCCGCCAATGAGGACAGCTACACGGTGACTGCCACGGACGGCGTGATGAAAAACGACCGCACCTTGGGCGAAATCAGCATTTCCAAGGTGGATCTGGATGCAGTGCGCTATGTGGGCGGCAAGGCAGCCCACGACACGGCATTTTCCAGCGGGCAGGCACACGGCGATGCTGTGCTGGACGGTGCTGTGTATGACCTGTACGCTGCCGAGGACATCACCCACCCGGACGGCGTGACCGGTGTTGTGGATTATTCCAAAATCGTGGATGCCGATGGCAATCCCCTCTGGCACACGACCATCCGTGACAACAGCGGACAGTGGGTATCGAATTACCTGCCGGTGCTCAAAAAAGACCATCTGGTAGCCAGCGCCAAAATCGAGAACGGCTGGCTGACCTTCGCAAACCTGTACCTCGGCAAATATTATGTGGTAGAGCGCTCCACCGGTACGGTCATTCCGCTGCGTGAGGGCGCTCTTGTTGTTTCTGGCACCTATCCCACTGTGGACAGCCGAACTAAGTCCGCCACCGGTCAAGTCACGGCACTGGCCAGCAGCGGCGGGCAGTACACCGATTGGGTGTACAAAAACCAGTTCAGCACCATCTCCAAGAGCAAAGCACTGGACGGCAGCTGGACCTATGATGCTTATTCGCTTTCCTTTTCCAACGGCTATCTGTGCGACGAACACAACTACTACATTACGCCCGCTTATTCCGATGAAGGCTGGTATGTGGAGAAAACCACCTTCAGCGATAACCGGCAGGCTGCCGGTGAGCAAATCGACAAGACCAGCTATCGCGCAAACTATCACCTGCACGCGGACAACACCCTTGCCGAAAGCCAGGATCAGGTTGCCAAGGGCAATGTGGAAATCAGCAAGATCGTTTCTTCCAGCGGGCAGTCCAATGGTTTGGAACTGGAAAACGCCGGGTTTACCTTCTATCTCGTTTCGGATTTGTCTAAGGCAGCGCAATTTGACCAGACCCGAACCGGTGCCTACACGCTGCAAAGCATTCTGGATGCCTATATCAACAAAAGCTATGACAATGCGCATCTGAAATGGGATTTTTCGGGCGAAACGCAGGCCATTGCCAAAACTTACGAGGTCAACGCCGCTGAGATTGCTGCCTACAACAAGACCCTGACCGCTGCCGGAGAAAACAAAAACGGCAAGGGTGACGGCTGGCAGCCCACCGGCAACGCCAATGAATACCAGCTGGCCGAGATCTTCAGCAGCGATACCGGCAACATCCGCGTGCAAGGGCTGCCCTATGGCACCTACCTTGTGGTGGAAACTACCACCCCGCAGGACCTGTATCAGGCAGAGCCGTTCCTTGTGAGCGTTGATCCTGCGCAGGATAACAACCCTTGGTGTGCCATGGCAACGCCCAAAGACAGCGCCCTGACCGGCTCTGACAGCTATCAGAAGTTCACGGTTCTGGACGAGGAAATTGAGGTCTATCTGCGCATCACCAAGATTGATGAGGAAACCGGCAAACCCGTATTGCTGCCGGGCACAGCGTTCCAGATCTACTGGCTGGATGACATGGGGCACTATCGCTATGACGATCAGGGCAATCCCAAACTGGTTACCATGACCGACACCGTAAACGGCCATCTTACCAAAAATGTCAGCACATTCTACACCAATGATGAGGGCATCCTGACCCTGCCTGAAAAACTTCCCTTGGGCAAATACCGTATTGTGGAGATCACCGGCCCCAACGGATTCTACAACGAATGGCTGGATACTGCCGGATATGAAAACGGTATTCTTGCTGACGATGCAGACGGAAGTTTCTATGTAGACTTTACCATCACCACCGACCGCATTTATCAGGCAACCGGTGATAAAAACGAAAACGGCATGGACACGCTGGTAATTGGCGAAAAATACGCCAACCATGAAACCCTCGGCAAGCTGACCATCCGCAAGACCGGCGAGGTGCTGACCGGCTGGCAGTCTGAGCCGGGCGGCATTGACCCGTGGATGACGGGCGAAGCAGAAAGCGGCAATTTCACCTACGAAACCCGCCCGCTGGCCGGTGCCGAGTACACCATCACGGCAGCCGAGGACATCTACACGCAGGATCGCCAGCTGGATAACTACGGCAACCGCACCCTCTGGTACGCCAAGGGCGATGTGGTGGCAGTGGTCACCACCGGTGACGGCACCGCCGATACTGCCGTGTTTGCCCCTGCGCGCACGGCAGCGACCTATGATTTTCTGAGCGTCATCCACGATGGCACGGTTGGCGAAGTCAGCGTGACCCTGCCGCTGGGCAGCTACCACATTGCGGAAACCAAACCGCCGTATGGCTATGTGGGTACTGCGGACAGCTACGATGTCACCTTTGCATGGGACAACGAGCTGAACGATGTGGTAATGGCAAAGAGCATTGCCAAGTCTGGCGATGGTGCTTTTGAACAGGCTTTCACGGTGGTTCGCAGCAAAAATGCAGATGCTGAGCTTGCCGAGCAGCAGACCCTCAAGTTCTATAATGACCGCGAAAAGGCCCGTGTGGGCGTGTACAAGATTGACCGCGAAACCGGCAAATATCTTGCAGGTGCCGTGTTTAACCTGTACACCGCCGATGACATCTATGATGCAGACGGCAGCCTTGTTTTTGCAGCCGGTGAGCTGGTGGCTACCAGCCCCGAAACCAATGCGGACGGCACCACCTACTTCGATTGCGATATTCCCATCAGCGGTGAACAGTACGATAGCAGCACCCACAAGGACAATACCACCAACAGCGGCAAGTATATCGTCAAGGAAATCCGCGCCCCGCTGGGTTACTATGTCAACGAAGAACCCATGGAAGTCACCTTTACCTACGACGGGCAGGCTGTGCAGGTCTTGGAGAGTACCTGTACCGACAAACCTACCGAAATGTGGGTAAGCAAGCGCGATTTGACCAACGACGAGGAACTGCCCGGTGCCACTTTGTGCATTAAAGACTCTGACGGAAATGTGGTAGACCGCTGGGTGTCCACCGACACGCCCCACCGGGTGACGGGACTGCACTTGGGTGATGCCTACACCCTGACCGAAACCCGCCCCGCCGATGGTTACGCGCTGGCGGATGAGATCACCTTCCGTCTGCTGCAAAAGGTGGACGAGAACGGCAGCAACCTGCAGGACGCCGAGGTCTATTACCTGACCACAAAGAACTTCCTGTTCTGGACTTGGGACGATTGGAAACTGCTGGACGATGCCACCGTGATTATGCGCGATGACACCATCAAGGTGGAAATCTCCAAGAAAGATTTAACCACAATGGAGGAATTGCCCGGCGCAGAGCTGACCCTTACCGACAAGGATGGCAAGGAAATTGACCGCTGGGTATCCACCGACAAACCTCACTACATTGAGAAACTGCCCGCAGGCGATTATACGCTGACCGAGGTGAAAGCCCCGGACGGATACGCTTTTGCGGAAAGTGTACCGTTTACGGTGCTGCCCACCGGTGAGGTACAGCAGTTTGAGATGCGGGACGATGTTATTAAGGTGGAAATCTCCAAGGTGGACCTGACCACAATGGAAGAACTGCCCGGCGCGGAGTTGACCATTACCGACAAGGATGGCGAGGAAATTGACCGCTGGGTATCTTCCGACAAACCGCATTATATCGAAAAGCTGCCTGCCGGAGAGTACACGCTGACCGAGATCACGGCACCGGATGGGTACGATATTGCGGAGAGCATTCGCTTTACCGTTCTTCCCACCGGCGAAGTGCAAACTGTTGTGATGAAGGATGCCCGCACACCTGAGAGAACGCCGCAGCCGGAAGAAACACCGCATCCCACGGAAACCCCGCAGCCGACCCTCAGCACCACGCCTGCGCCGACTCCTGCACCGCAGCCAATTATTCCGCAGACCGGCGATACCTTCCCGCTGGGGTTGCTGCTGACCGTAGCTGGTATTTCGCTTGCCGGGCTGGCGGTATTGATTTTCAAGTGTGTCCACAGCAAAGCTGTCACCGAGCGCGGCTCTGAAACTGAGGACAGTGAACACTAAGGAGCGATTCCTACAATGATCGAATTTGCAATTTTGGGGAGACCTCGCGGGCCTCCTTATTTTTTATGGAGTTTGAACATGAACCAAAAAATCACCGCATTTCTGTTTGGCTTATTGGGCACCACATTGCTCATTTGCTCTTGCATTCTGGCACTGTATTTTCGACAGTCCTCTCAGCAGGCAGCGCTGTACAGCCAGCTGGCAGCTTCTGCTTCTTACTTTGATACCGGTGAAGGGAGTCTTCTTCCCGAACGCGAGGAGCTGTATGAGCAAAATCCTGACTTGGTCGGCTGGCTTCAAATCGAGGGCACCGGCATCGACTATCCCGTGATGCAGACACCGGCAGACCCCAACTATTACCTGAAGCACGACTTTGAAAAGAACTACACGGACTATGGATGCCCCTTTATGCAGGCAGATTGCGATGCGCTTGCCCCGTCCGACAACCTGATTATCTACGGCCACAACATGAAAGACGGCTCGATGTTCGCAGACCTTGCCAAGTACCGCAACAAAGATTTCTGGCAAGCACACAAAACCGTTTGGTTCGATACGGAGCTGGGCAGCAGCGCCTATGAAATTTTTGCCGTGATCCACACGACCGTGCAGGCAGATGCCGCCGATGCGTTCTTGTTCTATCTGTTTGTGGACGCTGCTTCCACGGAAGAATTTGCCGATTATGTGTCAGCCTGCCAAGTGCGGGCGCTGTACGATACAGGTATGAGCGCCCAATACGGCGACAAGCTGCTCACGCTTTCCACCTGCGACAACATTACCGACAACGGCAGATGGCTTGTGATCGCCAAACGAATCTAATACTGAAGGGAAACAAGGAAATTATGGAAAAAGAACTTAGTCCCTGCCGCGTATGGCTTTATGCCAGAATTCCCGGCGACTATGTGGGGACCATGGACAGCATAAAAGTTTGCGCCTTACAGGCTCATGCTGATGGCTGCACTGTTGTGGGCAGCAGCACCGATGAGCATTGCGGCTGGCTGCTGCGTCCCGGGTACCGGGAGATGCTGCGGCATATCCGCAAAGGCGAAATCGACACTGTGTATATCTGCCGGATGCGCCATATCAGCCGCAGCGAAGGACACCTCATTTCGTTTTTCAGACAGCTTATGAAGCACGGTGTAAAGGTGGTCGCCACGGAATATAACATCGAATACCGTGCCGCGAATTTCAAGCTGGGAAGAAAAATCGACACCTATGCGGCTCGGCACCAGTGCGCAAAACCTTTTGGCAGACGGCGTACTGTTCCGCAGGAACAGTACGAGCAAGCACGGCAATGTGATATCACATCGCCCTCTTGTTAGGGGAAGCTCCCCTAAAACCCCCGTCTTGGATGGTGAACTATGAGAGAACGCCCCTATAAAAAACTGTTGCGCCTGAATCAGTCCGAGAAAGATCGTCTGCTTTACCTGAGCAAAAGCACCGGACTCAATCAAGAGCAGGTACTGCGCAAGGCACTGATGAATGCACCGCTTTTGGAACGCCCGACAGCGGACTACTTAAAAATGTCTTATCAAATATCTGCTCTTGGCAACAATCTGAATCAGCTTGCCCATGTGGCAAATGCCAGCGGAAACGCAAACAACACAGACCTTCTGATTGCAAGGCAGATCATGGAAAAAGTTTGGATGTATATCAAAGGAGGCGGTGTGCCATAGCCTATACCAAAATCATACCTGTCAGGCATCATCTGCAAAGGTGTCTGGATTACACCAGCAATCCCAATAAAACCGAAATCTTTACCGAGAGCGATTTGAAGCGCCTGTTATCCTATACGCAAAATCAGGACAAAACCGAACACCAGCTGTATGTGTCGGGATTTCAATGTGACCCGGACACCGCCTGTCAAAGCATGGAAGAAACCAAGCGCGTTTGGTTCATGCCAACTGACAAGGGCATTCTGGCCTACCACATTATCCAGAGCTTTGCACCCGGTGAGGCTACGCCGGAGCAGGTGCATCAAATCGGCTGCGAGTTTGCCCGCCGCTTTCTGGCAGACAGATTTGAATGCACTGTCAGTACCCATCTGGACAAGGGACATCTGCATAATCATGTGGTTGTGAACTCGGTATCCTATATGGACGGCAAAATGTTCCGCAATGACTTTGCCACCTACTATCAGGGCATCCGCAAAATTTCCGATGAACTCTGCCGGGAAAACAAGCTATCCGTTATTGAAACGGACGGCAAAGGGCAAGGCTATGCCGATTGGCTCAGCGGCAAAACCGGCAAGCCGACCATCCGCAGCATGGTGCGCAAGGATGTGGAGCTTGCTATAGCTGCTGCGGACACCTTTGACGGTTTTATTGCCGAATTGCAGGCTATGGGCTACACGGTCAAATATGGTCCGCGCGTAGAGCACATGGCGGTTCGGCACCAAAGCGCGCAGCGCAGTGTGCGCATTGATCGGCTGGATGCACGGTATTCCGAATCGGCGCTGCGCGATTATTACCGGCAACTCCGCCACCTGCCCGCAGATATGTGCCGGGAATATAAAGCGCAGCACGCCCCAGAGCCTACCCAGTGGCTGTCCCCGGAGCTTGCGCCTGTGGGCAAACGAATGCGGTACCGCAGCAGCCTATCCAAACCGCACCGCAAGGTATCCAGGTTTATGGCTTGCTATTATCGCTACTGCGCCTTGCTGCGCAAAGCCTACCACGGCAAAGCCACGAAACGCTGCTATTTTCTGTTGCGCGAGGATTTCAAGAGATTCAACCGCTATCAGCAGCAGACACATCTTTTGTGGGAACACCGCCTGCAAACTCTTGCCGAGGTGCAGGCCTACAAGAGCAATTTAGAGAATCAAATCGAACAGCTTGCCCGCCAGCGCAAGGTTTTGTACCGGCAAAAGCAAGAGCCGGAACGCGCCGCGCGGGAGGAACAAATTCAAAAGCTGACCAAACAAATCAAAGCCCTGCGCCATGAGTTTTATATCTGCACCGACATTGAAGCAGATGCCGCCATGGTGCAGGAAAAACTGCGGCAGGCAGAGCTTGCCGCACAACAGGAAAGGAACGAGGTGAAGGAAGATGAGTACAAGCGGCGAAGCAGCCGACCAGATGGCGCGAGAGGCGCTTCAGTTTTCCGAGGTGGCTATTAAGCTGACGGCTCTCGGCTTTAAGAATTCTCTGGCACTGGCCTTGGCCTATGCCAAAGAGAATCCGAAGGTTCGAGGAAAAACCAGCTTAGACCGGCTTCTGCGTGAAAACAAGGAGCTGAAGGTCATTCCCATCAAAACCGAAGATGTATCCCAATTCAAAGAGTACGCCAAGCAATACGGCGTACTCTTTGCTGTTATCAAGGATAAATCTGCCCAAGGGGAAAAGGTAGATATTATGTTCAAGGCGGAGGATGTCAGCAAGCTCAACCGCATCTATGAGCAGATGGGTTACAACATTCCGAAAGCGCAGGGACAGACCGACCGAAAAAAAGCGCCCGCCCGCAATCCGCAAGGGCCAGAATTGCGGGTGCCAGAGAAAGGCTCTATGACTTATGATAAGCGCCCCTCGGTGCGGATGAAGATCGACCATTACCGTGCGGTCGCCAAAGCAATATCCGAAACGCAAAAGGCACTGCAAAAAGGAATCAAAGAAGCGGTTACGAAGGAGGCCCGATGATGTACGAAGATGGTTTCAATATTGAAGAATGGAAAGCAAAAAAACTGGCAGAACGGCAGGAAACCTTTGCTGCACAGGAAGAAGCGCTGAAGGATGTGTTTGCCAGCGGGCAGACCCTTGCCAACTACTTTTACCAGCGCGGCAGGCTGGGCAGCCATATCACTGCCGGGAATACGGCGCTGATTCTGCGTGCCCATCCGCTGGCCTGCGCGGTTATGTCGGCAGACGAGTGGAGCAAGTACGGACGGCGCGTTAGCAAGGGCTGCACAGGGATTGCGCAGATCGTGCGCAGCAATGGATATTATTCCGTTGCCAAGGTGTTTGATATTTCCCAGACCTACGGCAACAAGCCGTACCCGATTGCCGCTGTGGAAAACACGAAACAAATCGAGAAAGCCATTGATGTGATGCGCGAGATCTCACCGATCCCGGTTCTGCCGAAAAACGAAGTCGAAGGGTTCTGCTATGATGCCGAGCGTCAGGAGCTGGTATTCTGCGCTGCCATACCCCCACAAGAACTTTTGCTGTACCTGCCCGCGGAGATCGTGATGGCGGCTGCTGAATCCGCCTATGCCGGTATCTCGGAAAACGAGTTGCTGCGCCAGACCGCCGAAGCCATAAGCGTGGAGGTCTGCGGACGGCTGGGCTTGCCGATGCCGCCGGATGCGGTTCAAACGCTGGAGGGTATGAAAGAACACATCCCGGACGGCGAGGAACGCAGAGCTTTGGAAAAAGTGCGGGAAACGGCGGTCACCTTTGGGGATGCCGTGTGCAAGCGCCTGAAACTGGAGCGCGGTCAGCCTGCTCCGCAGCGGGAAGAACGGTGATGCCGAATGCGCTCCAACCGCACCGATAAAACTGAGCTGATTTTATGGGCGCTGCTGTTGCTGCCTCTGCTCTGGCTTGCGGCAGCGCTTGCACAAGCGGCAGAACAGGCGCACGGTCTTGCAGAAATCACAGCACTGTTGTCAGAACTAATGCAGAATCCTGCCGCATTGCACTGGTGCCAAAATACCCCGAAATTTCTGCTGGCGGTGCTTGTCATGTATCCATTGGCTGTTTACTGCTACAAACTGGATCAGGCTGACCGCCGCCCCGGTGAGGAACACGGCTCTGCCCATTGGGGCAGTGTGCGCCGGCTCAATGCAAAATACCAAAACCGCAAGGATAAGGTGCAGAACTATATTTTCTCGCAGAATATCCGATTCAGTACAGACAGCCATGCCCACCGGCACAATTTGAATGTAGTGGTCATCGGCGGCTCCGGCAGCGGCAAGACCCGCTTTTATGTGAAGCCGAATGCCATGCAGGCCAGCGGCTCTTATCTATTTCTGGACCCCAAGGGTGAGCTTGTACGCTCCCTTGGCGGGTTTTATGAATCGCTGGGAATTCCGGTCACTGTGATTGATCTTGTGCATTTCAAAGGGCACTACAACCCCATGCACTACATCGACTCCGACGAAGATGCCGTTAAACTGGCGTATGCCATCGTCAACAACACCAAGCCCAAGGACGCGCCTGCCAGCGGTGACAAATTCTGGGACGATGCCTCCGTACTGCTGATTTCCGCGCTGATCCTGTATCTCATTTATGAAGCACCGGTCTATGAGCAGAACTTTTCCACCCTGATGTACATGATCCAGAACTGTCAGATGGAAGAGGGCGACATGGGGCCGAATCCCTTGGAGATGCTGTTTAATGAGCTGCAGGAGCGTGACCCGCTGCATCCGGCAGTGTTGCAGTTCAACAGCTTTAAGCTGGGCTCCACTAAAACGCTGCAATCTGTGTTGATCACCGCTTCCGCCAACCTGTATATGTTCAACACCGCGCAGTTTGCCGAAATGACCAACACCGACACCATGTTCCTGCCGCGTCTGGGGCTGGAAAAGCGTGTGATTTTCTGTGTTATCCCGGACAATGACAAAACCTATAACTTCCTCATCACGATGCTGTACACTCAGCTTTTTGACCAGCTTTTCCGGCTGGCGGATTCCGAGCCAAAGTTTGACGGCGCGTTGCCGGTTCATGTGCGATTTATGATGGACGAGTTTGCCAATGTCGCCTTGCCTGCCAATTTCAAAAACATTCTGGCTGTATGCCGCAGCCGCAATATCAGCTGTGATATTATTTTGCAGTCCAAAAGCCAGATTCAAAGTCTGTACAAGGACGATTGGGAGGGCATGATCGGCAACTGCGACAGCCTGATATACCTTGGCGGCAACGAATATGCCACCTTTGAATGGCTGTCCAAGTACATCGGCAAGATGACCGAGCGCACCAAAAGCCAAAGCATCGGGCGCGGCAGCCGCGGTTCCAGCAGTGACAGCTATCAGCTTACCGCCCGCGACCTTTGCAGCCCGGATGAGATCCGCCGCATGGATGATGGGGATTGTCTGGTATTGCTGCGCAGCGAACCGCCGGTCATAGACCGCAAGTTTGATTTGATGCGCCATCCCAATGTAAAGCTCATCCCGGACGGCGGAGCCGCCCCTTACCGTATGCCGGACGACTATGCGCAAACCGCACAGAGCATATCCCCCGATATTGTGACCGGGCTGACCGAGCCCGCAATCACCGATGTAATGTACGAAGAAATCAAAAAAATCATGGAGGAAATTCACAATGAACAAGAAAGAAATCTATAATACGCCCGACCAAAACGATGCCCGCCAGCGCAAAATCAAACGCATCTATCTGGTCACTGCCACCACGGCTGCCCTTGCCTTTACCATGGCAATGCCCGCCTTTGCCGCCAACGACCCTCTTGCCACCATCAATGCCCTCAGCGATTTTGTGTTCAGCGCCATTAAGGCAATCGGCGCTATTCTGCTGGGTTTTGGCATTGTGCAAATCGGTCTTGCCCTAAAAGGCCACGATGCCAGCCAGCGTGCGCAGGGCTTTATGACCTTTTTTGGTGGTGTCATTATTTACTTTGCCAAGGATATTCTGGATATGATTCTGTAATGGAAAACACTTGATTTTCACCAGCATATCTGATATTATTGGATATGGTGGTGAAAATATGATAAAAACTACTGCAATGCTGTTGGACGAATTGCACAGCTATAGAAATCCGCGCGATAAGCTGGCCCGTATGGTACAGAACAAAGAATGCGTTCCGATTATTCAGGGGCTGTACGAAACAGATTCCTCTACACCCGGATATAGGCTTGCGAACTGTATCTGTACCCCGTCGTACCTGTCCTTTGAATTTGCTCTGTCTTATCACGGTCTTATTCCGGAAGCTGTGTACAATTTCACTTCGGCCACTTTTGAGAAGAAAAAGAAAAAGATTTATAAAACTCCTTTTGGTGTATTTACCTATCGGGATGTTCCATCTGCTGTATATCCTTATGGTATTACCTGTTTCTCCGAGCAGGGGTACGCGATTCAAATCGCAAGCCCGGAAAAAGCGTTATGTGATGAACTCTACATCCAATCTCCGGTGGCAAGCCAAGGAGAACTAAAGGAATTCCTGTTTGATGGATTGCGCATAGATTGGGATGCTTTTTGCAAACTCAGCGTGGAGGACGTCGCTTTCCTCAGCGGGAAGTACCATTGCACTAATATTCAGAAATTACAAAAGATTATGGAGAAAATCGCATGAACACAGTAATAGAACAAATGCTGCGCAAATATGACAGCAAAAATATCTATGACCAGAAAAATGCTATGAAAGAGGTCATGCAGGAAATCGTTCTGTATGGGTTGAGCCGTGCTGGGTTCTTCAGGGAAGCTGCATTCTACGGCGGAACAGCACTGCGTATTTTTTATGGGCTTGACCGTTTTTCAGAAGATTTGGATTTTTCACTTATGACAAGTAATCCGAGCTTTGATTTGAAAGCTTATTTTCCCGAACTTGAGAAAACCGTTCGCTCTTTCGGATTAAATGTTGTCATTTCTGAGAAAGAGAAAAACAAAGAATCCGCCATTCGTTCTGCATTCTTAAAGGGAAACACCAAAGAGCATTTCTTGCTTTTTTACGCGGATGAAGTAACGGCAAACAGTATCACCAAAAACGAGGCTCTTAAAATCAAATTTGAAATTGATACCATGCCGCCAGCATTTGCAACATTTGAGAGGCGGTTCTGTCTTGCGCCAATGCCGTATGAAATAAATCTCTATGATGAACCATCTCTTTTTGCAGGGAAAATTCATGCAGTACTATGCCGTGCATGGCAGAACCGCGTGAAAGGGCGCGATCTCTATGATTATGTGTTTTATCTCTCTAAAGGAGCTACCGTCAACCAGAAACATTTACAGGCTCGCCTAATGCAAAGTGGGGTTATTACAGAAAATGATGCTTTTGACATCTCGGTAATTCGCTCTATGCTATGCGACCGCTTTGCTTCCATAGACTATAATCAAGCAAAGCAGGATGTGATTCCCTTTATACGCGATACTTCCACTTTAGATATTTGGTGCAAGGAATTCTTTACGCAAATCACAATGCAACTTAATTAAGAAATAATGACCGTTTTGCTTTTCAGTAAGGCGGTCATTTCTTTTATCCGAAAGAGGGTGAAACTTTGAACCAAAACTGGATTGTCGAAAATCTGAACAATGCGTTTTCCACATGGAATGGAAAGCTGACAGAGTTATGGGGGCTGGTGACAACCGGCCCCCAATCTTTTAAGGGCGGCGCTGTGTGGGGCGTTATGCAGAACCTGCACAATGCCATGGTCGGCGTAGGGTATGCCCTCGTGGTGCTGTTCTTTGCTATATCGTTGTTCAAGAATACCACGAACTTTCACGAACTCAAGCGCCCCGAAGCGGCATTGCATTATCTCATCCGCTTTGTGGCCGCCAAAGCCTTGGTGGGATACGGCATGGACATCATGCTCAACATCTTTTCCATCTGCAACGGCGTGGTCAGCGATATGGCTGCCGGTATGGGCGGCATCTCGCAGGCGATGGTCACACTGCCCGGTGAGATGCAGTCTGCCATTGAAAATGTCGGTTTCTTAGCCAGCATCCCCTTGTGGCTCGTCACGATTCTTGGAAGTCTGTTCATTACCGTGCTGTCGTTCGTGATGATCCTCACCGTGTACGGGCGGTTCTTTCGCTTGTATATGTACACGGCGCTGGCTCCCTTGCCGCTGGCGAGCTTTGCCGGGGAAAGCACACAGTCTGTGGGTATTTCTTTTGTAAAAAGCTATATCGGCGTGTGCTTGGAGGGCGCTGTCATCGTGCTGGCCTGCATCATTTATTCGGCGTTTGTCAGCACACCCACGGTGACTGGTGGTGAGCCGACCACAATGGTGTGGAGCTATCTTGCCGAAACCGTATTCAATATGCTGGTTCTGGTCGGGCTTGTGAAAGGCTCCGACCGCATTATTCATGAAATGATGGGGTTATAAGCTATGCAGAATCCAATCAACAAAGAAATACGCCACTATCAAGAAGAAATCTTTATGGGCCTAACATTGCGCCAGCTGGTTTGTTCCGGCGTGGCCATCGGTTTAGCGGTGCTTGCTTATATGACACTTGCCCCGCTGCTGGGCCGTGAAACCGCCAGCTGGGTTTGCATCGTGGCTGCCGTGCCGATTGCCGCCGCAGGGTTCTTCCACTATGACGATTTGAATTTTGAACAATTTCTGGTTGCTGTAGTGGAAAGTGTAATCCTTGGCAGCAGTTGGCGGTTATGGAAAACCGAGTATGATTTGTCCAAACCAAAACACAAAAAGAAGGTGAAAAAGTTTGCGATTAAATGAATATGCCTCCACACGCAGAACGCGAGGCAGCTACAAAATCCCGACTTCTGTGCAAAAGTCCATCCCGATTGATGAAATCTATGCGGACGGCACTTGGCGCTCCGGCGAGGTGTACAGCCAGATGTGGAGTGTCTCCGACATCAACTATGCCATGCAGAGCGACGATAAAAAGCAGGACATTTTGGCAAAGATGGGCAGGATTTATTCTAATATTCCTACCGACTGCTGGGCGCAGCTTTGCATTGTCAGCCAGCGCATGGATGAGATTTCCTTTGAGCGAGATGTTCTGTACCACCGCGCCAATGATGGTCTCGACGCATACCGCGTCGAACGCAATCGTCTGATGAAAGCCTATGCGAAAGAAATCGGCAATGTGAAGCAGCAAAAGTACCTGATTCTCTCCACCAACAAGCAGAACAGCAAGGATGCCCGCGAACGGCTGAATCAGGTACAGCGGAATATGCTGGGCGAGTTGTCCAACATTGGCTGCAAAGTCTGTGCGCTGGATAACAACGCCCGGCTGGAAGTGCTGCACAACTTTTTCCGCATCGGAGAGGAAACGCACTTCCAGTTTGATTTTGACAACTGCACCCGATTGGGACAGGATTTTCGGGATGCCATTGCGCCGGATGCAATGCGCTTTTGCAAAGACCACATCGAGATTGACGATTCCTATGCCAAGTGCATGACGATTGCCCAATATCCGCAGCAGTTGGACGATAAGTTTATTGCGACACTGCTCCAGCAGGTGCCGTACATCGTTTTGTCCATTGCCATTCAGCCTGTGGAAACCGAGGACGCTTACCGCGAAATCGAGGATTCCCGGATGAAAACCGATGCCGAAAAGGTGCGGTTTAATCGCAAAACGGTGGAGAATCTTGACTTTGTGGCCACTGTGCCATACAAGACACAGGCACAGGAGAAGAACATCGAATATATCCGAACGGAAATGGCCGAGCATGACCAGCAGATGTTCTTGGTGTTGTTATCCGCGGCATATTTTGCCGATACACTGGACGACCTCAAAGCAGAAACCGCCGCACTCAAAACCACGGCAGCCAACTTCAACTGCCGTTTTACCGAACTGCGCTTTCAGCAGGAACGTGCCTTTAACACGGCCATGCCGTATGGCCTGCGACGCATTGCCAGTGTGCGCACTATGCTTACCAAGGGGTTGTGCGCCCTTGTGCCGTTCAATGTGCAAGAAGTAATAGACGCGGGCGGTATGTTCTATGGTGTCAATGCTGTATCCGGCAACTTGATTGTCGGCCTGCGTTCCGAACTGCCGAACGGAAATGGTATGGTGCTGGGTACCTCCGGCAGCGGCAAATCGCTGTTCGTAAAGCTCGAAATTCTGATGTTGTATCTTCGTTTTCCGAATGCAAAATTTTATATCGTAGACCCCGAAAACGAATACGCTCCTTTGGTACACGCTATGGGCGGCGAGGTAGTAGACATTTCACCAATCAGCGAAACGCACTTCAATCCGCTGGATTTCTACCCTGATGGAAAAAGTAAGATTCTGCCGCAAAATGCGAAGTCGGAATTTGTGCTTTCCCTGTTCGAAAAGGTGATGGAGGGAAACATGATTCCGGGCGACAAAAGCCTGATTGATCGCAGCTTGAAAAATATCTACAAACCGCTTGTGGATTCACACTATACCATACCTTGCCCCACACTGGTGGATTTATGGAAAGACTTGCTTGCACAGCATCACCCCAGAGCCGAGCAGCTTGCCTTGGCAATTGAGATTTTCGCAAAAGGCAGCATGAAAGCTTTTGCGCAGCCCACGAATGTGGATATGTCCAATCGTCTGATTTGCTTTAACATCAATCGTTTGGGTGAGCAGCTGAAACCGGTGGCGATGATTTCCATGCTGGAATTTATTAACACTGCGGTTATGAACAGCAACCGCAAGGACGCAAACGCAGCCACTTGGGTATACTTTGATGAAATCTATCTGTTGCTCCGCGATGAGGAAAGTGCAAAGTTTCTGTACCAGAGCTGGAAGCGATTCCGCAAATATAACGCCTATGCCACGGGCATTACCCAGAACGCGCAGGATTGCCTGACCAACGATACCGCCTGCGCGGTATTGTCCAACAGTGAATTTGTGGTAATGCTGCGCCAGACAAAGGACATTCTGCCGCTGCGGAAACTGTACGGTCTGTCAGAGCCGCAGCAGGAATACCTTAAGCTGGCCACTGCCGGGCAGGGAATCCTGAAGATGGGTAACAACATAATCCCATTTGAAAACAAGCAGCCGACAACAGGTAAGGTGTATAAGCTGATAAGTACAAAGCCGGGGGAGGCAGAGTAACTATGCGCAAAACAAAAACGGCGGGCCGAGGCCCGCCGCTAGATGCTCAAAAAAGAATTTTACCCGCAGGAATTTTATCGTTTTCTGCCACCCTGCGAATCACTTTACAGGGAACACCCGCTGCAACAACCCCGGTAGGAATATCGTGCGTAACGACGCTCCCTGCGCCAATTACAGAATCCGCACCAATCGTTACCCCGCCGCAGATTGTTGAATTCGCCCCAATCCAGACATTATCCTCCAGTGTGATGGGGGCAGAAGTACCGATGCCCTGACTACGCTGTTGTGCATCTACTGCGTGACCTGAGCAGGCAAGGCATACGCCTGGCGCAATAAAAGCGCCTGCACCAATGTTGACAGGAGAGGTGTCCAGAATCACGCAATTATAGTTGAGAACGGCAAACCCATGAAAATGGATGTTAAAGCCGTAATCGCAATGGAAGTCCGGCTCAATGCCAACCATCGGGGAATATGTTCCGAAAAGCTGTTTCAAAATATTCTGCCGCTTGTCAGCCTCCATCGGGCCAGTTTTGTTATACTCCCAGCACAGCTGTTTTGCTTTCAGCTGCGCCTCTTGGGGGAGGTTTTCGTAACCGCTTGCATACGCAGCCGGGCGTCGGATAATATCTATCGGATTCATTTTGTTTAAGCCCCCTACTTATTCGGCAAACTGGAAGTTGTCCCAGTCCGTTTCTGCACGACATTGCTAAACTATCTTAATGTACCCAAATATTATTTTCCAAATCCCTCAGGTAGGACTTGTATAGGTCAATAAGCGTTGGCGTTTCCTTAGTATCAGGAAAGCTCAATAAATACCCATCCTCGGTTTCGTGAAAGCCTATAATGCCGTGTAGTCCGGCCATCTCTGCCACCTTGACCAAGGTGTGGTAGTCATACTCGGCAGCACTGATATAAAGCGTCATTTTGGCATCCCCTTATCATAGTACTGTTTTCTATTTTACACCCACAACCCGCTGTGCGACAAGGCATAGCGGGATTTTTATTTCAAAGGAGTTGTTACTATGCCCAAAGAAAACAAAATCCGCGTTTTATATGTTCAGCCGGGAAAATACCCGGAGGAACGTATCATTGAAAACAATTTGAAATCCATGCAAAAACTTGTGGACGGCGATATTGAGGGTGTGTACCCTTGGCGGGATTACGCTTGCATTGTTTGTAATGATGAGGGAAAGCTGAACAATATGCCACTGAATCGGCTGCTCGAAGATTATGATATTCTCGCGGGCAGCTTTTTTGTTTGCGGTCTGCGCGATGGAGATTTTACCAGCCTGACGGACGAACAGTTCAAGCGCTATGAAAAGCTGTACCATGATCCTATTATTTTTACTGATACTCCGCTGGGAATCTACCCTATGAAAGCCACGCCGGAGCAGTATACCCGCGTGATGAACGATATGCAAGCTCGCAAACAGGTCCGCCACAACCGGGATAACCACAATGAGCGCTGACGACCGCAGCCGCAATTTGGTGCGGCGCAAGATGATGCAATCCGCTGTGCGCGTCAGTGCGCAAAGGGCTAAGCAAGCGGCCACAGCGCCGGATACCGATACCACCGACTACGGGGAACAGACTATCCAGAATAGAGCCGAACAAGTGGTTGGCACAGCAGAAAACGCAGCCATAAGCACCGCCAGAATCAGCTATAAGCAATTCCGCGTTATGCAGGACAAGCGTGAACAGCGGCAGAAAAGTACGGAAAAGGCCGCCCCTGTTGCTAAAAGCCAGACGGCCTCGCAACCCACCATAGAGGTTCTTTCCCAGCAGGAACGCCGCGAACAATTCAAGCGCGGGCGCTTTCGGGCGATTGCCATAGAAAAAGCCAAGCCCCAAACGCCCAAGGCAGACAGTGCGTTACCGCAGGAACAAATCTCCCAAAGCCAGCTGATAAAGACAAGGCAGCAAAGTCTGAAACGCCAGCATTTTATTCGGGAGGCTGTGCGCAGACACTTCCAAAAGCAAGCCGAACAACGCGCTGCCACAAGTATCACCACCCCAATACGCATCGAAAGCCCCACATTGCCGGGAATGACCTCACCCCAAAAGGCAGCTGCCACCCGATTGCAAGCCCTGTTTCGCTACCTGATGAGTGCCATCAGGGTGCTGCTTGCTCGTACAGCCCGGCAGGCAGCTGCAACGCTGTTGGCCCTGCTCGGTGCCGGCGGCGTGGTGCTGCTGTTGGCTATGGTCATCGGCGCTGCTGCGGCGGTGATCGGCTCACCGATGGGCATTTTGTTTGCCGATGAATCCGGTGACCCGAACAGCATCCGCATTGCCGAAATCGTTGCCCTGACCAATGCCGACTTTGGTGAAGCCATCAACGAGATCGTAGCTGCCCACCCGGAGTGCAGTGAAACCACCATGGAATATGACTACGAGGACGGTCACACTTGGGCAAGCTATTGGCCCGAAGTGCTGGCCGTCTTTGCGGTTCACACCAATCTTAATTCCGACAGTGATGTGGTTGTCATCGACGAAGGCAAAAAGCTGCTGATTCAGAATACCTTTTGGTCCATGCACCAAATCACTTCAGAAATCGAAACCGTAACTACCACACCGGAGCCGACCGAGGACGAACCGGACCCGGAGCCGGTCACAGAGCATATACTGCACATCACGGTCAGCAGCAAAAGTGTAGCTGAGCTGGCCGAGGAATACAATTTCACGCAAGACCAGCGCGACATTCTTGACGAGCTGCTGTCGGACGAACTGCGCCCTCATCTGCTGGCATTGTGCGGCGGTGTCGGCGGCGTGGTCGGTGACGGCACCCTGCAATGGCCGCTGCCGGGGCACACTTATATATCCTGCCACTTCGGGGAAGTGGATGCCTTCGGCAACGCCGGGCATCGCGGCACGGACATTCCCGCGCCGGAGGGCACACCCATCCTGGCTGCCCACAGCGGCACGGTGCTGGTCAGCGGCTGGAACGACAGCTACGGCAATCAGGTGCTGCTGGACAATGGTGCCGGGCTTTCCACGCGGTATGCCCACATGACAGCAACTGCCGTTACGGCTGGGGAAACCGTAACGGCAGGGCAGGTGATTGGCTATGTTGGTTCTACCGGCGACAGCACCGGCAACCACTTGCATTTTGAGGTCATGCAAAACGGTGTGCGCTGTAATCCGCTGAGCGTAGTGAATCCCCAATAAAAAAGATGCGTATTTTGCGATTTTGATTGCAAGCGTTTTTTGTTGCTGAAGTGATCGGTCCTGTTTTACACAATCAAAAATAGGGCTGCAAGCAACTTTCGTCAACTTGCAGCCCTAGATTTAGAATGTTGGCTGACAACGAACCGCGATGCGCGTATTGCCGCTGTAGTCACAGGTGAAAAGCGTTAAGGCATATTCGCCGGATGTCATTTCATCTACAGCCGTAGCATTCAGCGTTTCCAAAGCCAGAACCTGATAAGTATAGGTGTTTCCGTCCATGGTTTTCAGCATGACTTCATCGCCTTGCTGTAAATCACTCAATTTCCCGAAATGCCGCCTGTAATTATGGCCTGCAATCACGAGATCTTCTGTATCTACAGCACCGGAATATCGGCAGACAGTATCCTTCATCAGATTATCGTCAAAGCGATTATACACAGGCAATTCCAGCCCCAAGGCGGGAATAGAAAGCGTTCCGAGGAAGGTTTCATCGTCTGCAGCTTTGGCGATAGCCAACTCCTGTGTCTGCTGCGATTGCTGCATGGTCACTTCGGTCAGCAAATTTTGTGCTGCTTCGTCAGCACGGTTTGCATCGTAGTAGTTGTAACCCCACAAACCGATTGCCGCAAGTAGAAGCAAAATGCCAAGCACTGTGCAATAATGGCCAAGCTTATTTCTCATGGTCAGACTTCCTTTGTAGCCAGCCGCCCAACAGAATCAAGCTCAGGCCCATTGCAATCAGAATCGGTATTGGCCAGTTCAGCTGCCCTGTCTGCGGCAAGGAGGGATCGGGCTTCAGCGACGGAACCGCAGGTTTCGAAGGTTTGGCATCCCAACTGAATTTCGGTTCCGCTACCACTTGATAAGCAGCCGTTCCATTTACCACCGTAGGGATACTAACCAAAAACGGGTCACTGGTGTATGCCGTGTTTTCCGGTGCCGGTTTTGTCCGAATTACCAGATACAGCCCCGGTGTCAGGTCACGGAATATCACCGTGCCGTTTGCATCGGTTTGCTGTGTTGCGGCAAAATCTTTGCGTTTCTGCGCCTTTGGGGCAAGCTGCAGTGCGTTTTCCCGCAGTTGGGATGCGCTGCATTGCGTCCAGTCGCAGTCGGCAAAGGAATATGCAGGAAGTGTCTGATATTGCAGTTCCCCCCGCGATTCCTCCAGCGTTGCCACCATGCACAGTGAGTACTCGTCCCTTGCCAGGAAAACGGTATTGTTTTCGCGTTCAATGCTGCACCGAAGCTCCAGACTTCCCTGAAGTGCCGCTGCAGCAGTCGGCAAACAAAACATAGTCGAAACACACAGGATCAAAAGGAAAACCGACACAAAACCAACTCTGTAACGATACCTTTTCGGTTTCATATTGCAGATTTTCCCCCTTACCTGAATTTTTTTCGCATCCACACCACCAGCGCGCGCAGCAACAGGATTCCTGCCAGCACGGCAAGCCCCAAAAGCAAATGCCGATACTGCATGGGCATTTTCATCCATGCAGAGAGTTCTGCCTCTGTCTCCGCTGCTGCGGTGCCATTTTCTGGCGTGTAGTCGATTCGCGCGCCCCGCACAAGCAGCCGATGTGAGTTGACACCATAGGGGGTGCAGGTCACCAAGGTGACATAATCTTTCCCCTTTTCGATTGCCAGCGCATCGGTTTCGTTAGGCAAAACGGTGAGAATCTGATCCACGCGGTAGTACAGCGTTTCATTCAACACAGTCAGGCTGAACAAATCCCCGACCTGAACCTGATCCAGATCCGTAAACAACGCTTTAGACGGCAAACCCCGATGCCCGGATAATACGGCATGGGTGCTTTCCCCGCCCACAGGCAGAGAGGTGTTCTGCATATGACCAACAGCCACCTGCAGAACCTCCTCACTGGTTCCGTGGTACACAGGAATTGTCACGTTGATGCGTGGAATGGATATGTAGCCCATCATGCCATTGCCATCGACATCCAGAATATCCCAGTAGTCTTCCGGGGTGATGGGGTTGTTGTATTCATCCAGCGCCGGTTTGGAAAAGCCGTTGTTCTCAGCCAGTCTTTGGTTATATGCCTCTGCCTGAGCGCGCAGCTCCTCCATGCGGGCTTGCTCCATACGGCGGATGGAGTCATCGTAGGTCGAAACCGCCACGCTGGAATTTTTCTCAGAGAGATATTCACTCACAGACGGATACACCAGAATGCCCACGCCCACAAGAATGATCAGGAGCCGGGCAAGACCCCAAAGCCGATCTTTCATTTACTGCTTTTCTTTCTTCTTTTTGGGGGCCAGAACGCCAAGGGCAACAACGCCAACACCCAAAACAGTCAGACCGATGGTACCCATACCACCGGTGGAGGGCAGCATGGAACCGGTCTTGTTTTCGACCTTGACGGTATCATTGGTGCTCTGATCCGTATCGCCAACCGTGTAGGTGACGCCAGTAACCTTGCCGTCCTTACCTGTGGTTTCGGTAATCGTAACCTTAACAGGGTCGGTCAGCTTGTTGTAGCCTTCCGGAGCCTCGATTTCGTGCAGGTAGTAAGTACCGGCCTTCAGACCATTGATGATGGTAGCAGAAGTATCAACCGTGGTAAAGTAGGTCACAGCATCGGTTTCGTCTTTCTCGGCTACACGGTAGGTAGCCTCGGAGCCAACCAAGCGAACTACATTGGTGTCAGCTTTGTCCAGAGTGTAGCTACCATCCTCACCCTTGGTGAAGGTGGGAACAGTTTCAGAGATGCTCAGGGCAAACTTTGCGCCAGCCAGAACGGAGGTCGTATCGGCGGTATCCTCAAATGCGTGCTTCTGAACCTTGACGGGGTAGGTGCGGGTAGTGGTGGTGCTGGGGTTGGAAGTGCCGTGGCTGTCCTTATCAGGGCCGTTCTGGTATTCGACCTTTGCCTCGTTCTTGTTGCCAGTATTACCCACAACGGCGTCCTTGTTCAGGGTAGCAGAGTAGGTCACCTTGATATCGGCACCAGCGGTGTACTTAGCGGTGCCAGAAGTCTTCATGTTCAGGATTTCGATGGTGATGTTGGTTGCACCGGTTTCTGCATCAGTTGTAGATTCTACCTTGATGGCATCTGCTTCCAGTTCCTGTCCACCAATAGTAACCTTCACATCGTTGTTGAAAGTCAGACCCTTGCTCATGGTATCCTTGAAAGCAAAGTAGTAAGTATCGAACTCGCTCATATCAGGCACTTTGGAGGTCAGAGTAAAGTTGACCTTCTGGCCAATCTGGGCGCTGCTTTCGGTTTTGTCGGTATCGACCTTTTTCTCAACAGAGGGGTACTCGCTCTTCAGCTGCAAGGTTGCTGCCTTGTCAGAGGGAACGTTGACCAGCATAGCATCGGTCTTACGGGTTGCGCTGGTGGAACCCTTATCGGGCTGAACGAGGTAGTAACCGGGAAGCAGTTCTTCAAAGGTTGCAGTGTTATCCTCGCCACCGGTTGCAGTCTTGGTATCATTGATATTCTTAGCAGTCTTGTACTTTGCAGCCTTGGCAGCAAAAGTATTCAGCTCAGTGGAATCGGCGGTCATGGCACTGAGATAGGCCACTGCCTTTTCGTTCAGGGTTGCACCTTCCTTAGCGGAAACATCAATGCTATCAGTGGGGCAAGTGGTTTCCGTGCTCATACCATTAGCCCAGAACAGACCTTCCCACGCGGTGTCCAGCGTGTAGGACAGCTTGTCCTTCGCATCAATCTTGCCGTCGTTATTGGAGTCCACCCAGCTTGCGGTGAACATCTTGGTGGCGTGGACAGTCTTGCCTTTCAGCTGATCGCCACTCACAATCAGTTTGGCTTGCGCGGCAGGCTCAGCCGCAAAAGCCGGCACGGTCAGGCACAGCATCATAGCCAGTGCCATTAAGATGGTTGCCATTCGTTTTGTGAATTTCATGGTTGCATTATTTCTTTCCTTTTTTGATTGACGTAAGAATTTGTACAGGGCATACAGGTTACATCGTCTTGTACCCCCCTTGCCTTTTTGCTTTGCGGCGGGTTTTGCCTGTCGTTAAAGCAAACAGAATCAAAACCGCGCCGATAGCCACAAACAGCAGGTCCCCTGACCCGCCGGTAAACGGCAGCTTAGGTTGGTGCGTGTTTGTAAAGGTTACATGGTATGTCTTGCCGTTGTAGGATTGACTTGCGGTATATCCGGGGACATCCTCTTCCTCAAACGTATAGACATAGTAGCACTCTATCTCATCCGTTATCTTGCCGTTTGCATCCACCTTGTATTTGGCTACCGGGGCATTTTTCAGTACCTTTCGCCATGTTGCGGCGTGTCCGGCTTCCCGGTCTTCCTCAGTCAATATAACGGTTTCATAGAGTATTATTCTATCTCCCATAGAGTTGCCTTGCATATCGTAAGCTTGCTGATACACCTTGACCGTAAGGGATTCCGGTCGGCTCCCATCCAAATTGGAGAAATCCTTCCAGATTTTGCTTATAGTCAGATCCACATACTTTTTACAGGGGTCAGCGGTATCCGCCGGTTCTGATGTAGTGTTATCAGGATTGGGGGAATTTGCAGTGTCCAGCATCAGCACCGCCTTGGCGGGGCTTGCATAGGCGCTCAGATCAGCGGTTACACCATTACCTGCCATCTTTGCATTTTTCAAATCCGTATAGGCTGTAATTTTGTCCAGATGCAGCACCTGATATCGGTTGTAATTGGTTCCGGTTGTGACATCCTGTTCAGCCGTACCGAAAGGCGTCTTGTCCGCTTTGACAACTTCTTTCAGCGCCTCGTTGAAAGCACGATAGATGGAATAGTGGTTGTTGTTGCCCTCAATCGACTTGATGGTATTAAAGCTGTAAACAGACTTCAAATCATTCACGCCGGTAAAGGGTCCGACCAGATTTTTTGTGCCGCGCACCACATCGCAGAGGGTCATGGTGCTGTTCTTGACCTGACCTTCATGGTTCAGACCAATAAAGCCGCCGGAATAACCTTCCTTGTCTGTGCCGTCCGCATCATTCCCCGCACCGCCCGCAAATACATCGTATCCGGAAGAGATGCCTGTAACGCTGCACTTGTCAATGTCTGTACGGTTGCCCTTGATAAGGTTGATTTTTACATTGGGGATGTTGTTTTTGTCTACGCCGTTTCGCGTACAGGGCAGCTCGATGACAGAATCCCCGATGGTGATAATGGCAAGGTCGCTCTTGCCTTCGCCCAAATTACGGTTCAGTGCTACGCTGATTTTCAGCCCAAGCAGCGTGACGGACAATGTGTCGCCCTCGCTCAGGATCTTCAGCTTCAGAATCGGGCCCAAATTGACATTCACAAAGCCAAGGTTTTGCAAATCACCGATATACAAAATGCGCAGCAGCTCATTGACGATTTCAAACAAGCCGTTCAGCAGCTTGGATTGCAATTCAGTACTTACGACATAGTTCATATCGGTCTTGCCGATAAATCCGCCTGCAATTTGACCGCTGGTGACCTGTTTAAGCGCCGTGGTGCTGCAGCCATTGATTTTGGCAAGGTCTGCATACCCGGCAAAGCCGCCCGCAATGGGCTGCTGGCCGCCCTGAGCCTTGATCACCGTGCCAAGCCCAAAGCCTGTCACAGAGCAGTTATCCACATGGGAGCCGAATAAATCGAGCGCGCCCACGGTGCCGTCCAGAAGCAGCTTATCCAGTACGCTCACATCGTCAATATCCGCTACGCCGCTTTTGCCCAAATGCCCTACAAAGCCGCCTGTGTAGTTAAGTCCTTCTACGTTGGCGAGATTGGAAACAGCGCTGTTCTTTACGCTGCCGTCCATCATGCCGCCGCCAAAGCCGCCTGCACAGCCGCTGTAACGGGTTTCACTCAAGGTTCCTTGCTGTTTTGCGGTATATGCCCGCACGGTCAGACCATCCGAAACGCCGGTGACTGTGGAATCGTAAATATAAGTGCGGAAGGCATCCAACACCGAGGTATTACCCAGCTTAATCAGACCTTGCAGCACCTTGGTTTTGTTGCCGTTCGCGTCTGTACCGGATACCTGTGCCACACCTGCCACATCGGCTAAACCGAAGAATCCGCCTGCATACAAGCCACCATCTACACTGCGCAGATTTTGTACCTGTATCTTATTCTCGGAGGATTTTTCTTCTCCAACTGCACTGGCTTCCAGCGAACCTGCAAAGCCGCCCGCATAGGCTGCATACTTTACGGTGCCACCGTCTTTATACGCACCATCCACCACGAAGCCCCATTTGCTGTCTGCGGCAGAAACTGTTGCCGCGTGAATGGTAGTGGCAGTAGCTTGCAGCACCTTGACCAAGTAACCGGGTGCGCTGATGAGGTGTTCCAAGATACCTTGCAGCAAGCCGTTGGAGGCGTTGGTATTCACACCCGCCACGCTGCCTGCCGAGGCAAGACCCACATAACCGCCTACCGCAATGCGACCCGTAACACAGCGCAGGTTGGTAGCGTTGCAGGAAGCAACGGGCGCGGCATACTTTTTGGTAGAAGCCCACTGGTCAGCGGATAGCAGCTTCTCTTCACCGTTCAACTGAATCTGTGCGCCGTAGGCACTGCCTACATAGCCGCCCGAATAGCCGCAATGGTTATCCGGTGAGCCGGTAGCCTGTACCGTAAGACCTGACTGATAGCCCTGCACCGAGGAATTGCGAATGGCCGGAACAAACAGCTGGGCGATATTCAGCAGCTGACCCACATTCAGGTTCAGGCCCAGAATATTGACCGATCCCAGCTCCACAGCACCGCCGGTCTTCATCTGACCGGCGAAGCCGCCTGCACTGTGCAGGGCACTGACCAGCTTGGCATCGTAGGCCATACAGTTTGTTAATGTGCCGCTGTTCATGCAGCCCACATAGCCGCCTGCATCGCCGCCGTAGAGCATATTGTTAAACTCACTGCGTCCGGCAACGACATTGTAGCCGTAGATGTAGTTGGCAAGCATAGCATCCAGCTGCTCTTGCGAGGTAACTGTACCGGCTTTAGCAAGTTCGTAACCGTAGCCGCCGTGTACGCCCACATACTTGACCCAGTCGTTCCATGTTTGCACGTCCAGACCGGCGAGGGGACCATATACCGCTGTGTTAGTCTGTACGGGGTAGATGACGCCCAATGCGCCGAGAATGTTGTTGACGCTTATCAGACCTTTCAGCACCTTTAAGCCGCCGACTTTTGCGGTGTCTGCGGGTTCCATAAGACCTGTATAACCGCCCGCGTACTCATGCCCGTAGACCGAACGGATGCGCTCGGCCTTGCACAGGCTCATAGGACCGTTGTAGGCTTTGCTGGTGTCATCCTCGGCAAACCAGAGAGATGTATCAAAGCCGTGGATGGTGCCGCCCATGTTATGACCTACGAAACCGCCAGCCATGCCGCGCTGCACCGTAGTATCCGATGCAGCATTGGCGCGTACTGCGCCGCCGCAGGGCACACAGTTGGTAGAACTGTTGCGGATGGACGGGACGAAGCTTTGCAAGACAGAGGCAAGCACTGTGTCAATGTTCAGCACCTTGCTCAAAATGCTGGCATTGTCCAGCAGCTTGGCAACATCGCCGGGCTGCATTTCACCGACATAACCGCCTGCGGCAATCTCACCGATAATGTACGAGAAGTTTACCGCTTGGCTGTCCTGAATGTGACCGCCGTATATGCCGCCAGCGTAACCGCCAGCCATACCGACCTTGCCTTTGTCCAAATCACCGGTTGCCAGAATGGCATATCCACCGGGTCCGCCAGTGACATCGGAGTGTTCGATGGTCGTCACGACCACAGAGAGGGCATCCAAAAGTCCGGTAAGTTCAATACTTTTGCCCAGAATATTCAGACCGCCGCCTACAGAGGCTGCACTGCCGATGTCCATATCACCTACATAGCCACCTGCATAGCGACCACCTGTGACTGCGTAGGTGCTTTCATTGTTGAAGTAGGTAGGCGCAGATATATCTTCCAGATCATCCGGGGGTGTAACGATTGTATGTTTCAGCTTAGTTACATCCGAGTAGGAGATCTGTGCGCCGCTGGCATAGCCTACGAAGCCGCCTGCGCTGCCCACCGTGGTATCCTCTGTTAGCTTAGTTGCCGTAACGGTAAAGCCGTCATCGGATTTCACACCTGCATACTGGATGTACGGCACATAGGCGTTTATCACGCTGACGAGTTTATCAACGTTGATATTTATCCCAAGCTTGCCCAGTATGCTGATACCCTTAGAGGCATCCGCCAAGGCACCGGAGTAAGCACGCCCAGCAAAACCGCCTGCGTAAGATTGACCGTTTACGGAGCCGAGATTATAGACAGCATAGTAATCGTTTTCCCCACGGGCTTGGTTATTCACCGTTCCGCTCTGGAAGTCGGCTGTAAAGCCGCCTGCAACATCACCGGTCACGCTGCCGCCATCCACAACATAAGAAACCGTGCAGTTTGTGTAACTGGGAATCAGGTAGGAAATGGCTGTAACAAGTCCGTTAGTTTCAATCAGGCTTTTGACCTGTGTGGAATCCTCTCCCACCTCGGCCAGACCGCCTGTTTTGGAGATTGCCACAAAGCCTGCCGCATAGCCGCCGTTATCAGCCGCTGTTACGGATTTCAGATTAGTGACATGCGCGTTTTCTATCTTTGTGCTGTTGCTGCGAGCGATAAAACCTGCGGCTGTGTAGTCAAGCACGGAGTTTGCTTCGCGCTTCTCGGTCGCCTCAACGGTAAAGCCATCCTTGTCGATGCCATTCACGTTTGCATCTTTGATAGTGACCTGCACATACTGACCGATGGAGAGTAGCTTGTTGAGCGTAAGCAAATAGTTTAGACCCAACAGGTTGACGGTCAAACCGCCGCTGGTCCCAACCAGTTCACCGGGGCCGGACAGACCGATAAAGCCGCCCGCATAGTTTTTGCCTTCGACCGACTTCAGTTTATTGATGGTAGCGTTATTGATGGTACCGCCAATGGCATCACCAAAACCGCCACCAACGCGCTCCCAGCCTTCCACGGTGAATCCTCTTTCATAGCCAGTCAGGGTAACACTATCCACGGTAAAGCCCAGATAAGAGGCAATGCCTGCCGTATCATTCAGCAAGCCGCTAACACTGGCAGTGCCAAGAGAACCCGCAATGCCGCCGGTATAATCGTGTCCGGAAATGATTTTCAGCCCTGTAACGCTGACGGGTTGCGCTGCGGTTTCTTCTGCCTTATAGACGCCACGTTTCCAATAGGATATTTTTCCTAAATTCTCCGCATTGGACGGTGCAATAGTTACGCCGTCGCCGCGTCCGGTTATGCCGCCCACAAAGTCTGTGCCGGTGACCGTCAGTGGTGCGTTGATGGTACAACCCAAAATGTACGAGGGGTTGACACCCGCAAGGGACAGCAGAGAGGAAACCTCACCGGGGTTCTGACTAAGCAAACCCTCCACAAGGCTGACAACGCTGCCCAGCAGGTCGCTGTCTTTGCTGTCTGTTTTACCCAGATTCGCCGCCCAGCCTAAGGTTGCAATACCTGCAAAACCGCCTGCATTCATTCCGGTGGCATGAACAGCCAGTGATTCACCGGCTGTTGCCGAGCAGTTTACCGCAGAGGAGTTTGCAAGCCCTCCGGCAAAACCGCCCGCATAGCTTGCGCCGTTGACTTTTATGCTTGTGTTGTCCAGTTTACAGTTCAGCAACAGGCTTTCCGGTTTCATATTAGGCAGGTTGTTTACAACAACGCCCAGATCCTTTAGAACGCCCTTGATGGTGCTGTCGCGGGATAGCCCTACAAAACCGCCCACAAAGTTTTTGCCAACAACATTCAAGCTGCTGTTTGTGACGGTGCAGTTCTCAATGATTGCGCCGGCTTGCATGCCAACAAAGCCGCCCGCGAAGTCCTTGCTCTCTGTGCCGATTGTGCCGTTTAAGCCCTCGACGTGGCAGTTCACGATTTTTGCGTTGATATAAGCCGTAGGGATCAACTTGCCCACATCAATGACACCGCCAAGGAGGATCGTAATCAAATCACCCAAGCCCAGACCGGGAATCACATTCAGAATGTTGGCAAGCAGTGTCGCTACACCGCCCAATGCTTTGGACAGTCCATCGTACTGGGTTTTGCCCTCGATATAGCCGACAAAGCCCGCCGTGTAATTGTTGGGGCTTGTAACGCTCACATTACCTGCCAGTTCGCAGTTTGAAACCACGGTGTTGCCAATGATGCGCCCGGCAAACGCGCCCGTGGCAAGCGCCGTGGGGTCCTTTTTTCGGGCGTCCAAAACATCTGTCAGCGTTTTCCGCAGACCGGCATCCACACTTCCGAAGGTCAGCAACCACGCAAGAAGGTCAAGTACGCTGCCCAAAACCTGACTTAGACCGGTAACCAGACCATTGACTAAGGTTTGGTCATATTTGGTTGTGGTAGATTGATTGTCTATGCTGATATTCTCAAAGCGCAGGTTGGATACCAACACTTGCCCTTTACTGATACCAACATCATCTTCGCTGGCCTCATCATACAGCGTGGAAAAGAATCCCACGCCCATCTGCTTGCCAACATCCAAGGGACCGCTTTGGACAACCTTAACATTGGAAATCACCGGTTTGTCGGTGGCGATGATTTGACCGTTTTCCCAAAGACGTGCGTCTGTCGCCGCATTACCACCAAGCTTTGCACCAATCATAGTCCCTCGAAAAGTCAGCGGCGTCCAGTTTGCACTGCTCAGGTCAATATCTCGGAAAATGATGTAGTTAGCATTGGCGGAGTATTTTTGTTTGGTCTGGTCTTTAATATCAAGATTTGGATTCGGCTGACCGGTTTTCTGATCGACACCGCATTTACCTCTGGTATAAATACCGCTTTCGACACTCAGGTTTTTATCTGTATCTCGAATTTCACCAAAGGTAAAGTCCGCCCTGCCATTCTGATCTTTCGTCAGGTCGGCATCGCCGCCATACAGCACAATCGGCTTGCCGTCCGTTCCGTTATCGACATACCACTTACCCAAGCGCAGATACGCCTGATAGATTGCACCGTACACTACCGCATCTGTTCCGATTGCCCGCAGCTGCTGCTCATTACCAATCAGGATATAGGTTTTGCCGTTAAGCTCCTTAATAACCTGCCCCGGAAAGTCGCGGCCGTCTGCCTTGCCGTCCGTAACCACAGAATATGGCTGTACGGAGGTATCGGAACAAAACTGTCTGGAAAGAATATAGCGGTGATTCAAGCTGTATGTCAGATACGGCTCACTTTCCCCGTTGGGGTAGATCAGCTGACCGCTGCCGAAGGTTTCAGCTTGTGCATCGCCATCCATGACCGGCTCGGTGTCTGGGTTTTCCCCGTGCAGCACCGTCATCTGGTACGGGTTGTAAAGATAGATGGTGTCGCTTTGCGCATCATACAGCGTAAGGTCATCGCTGCTTTCGGCAAGCGGTGTGATGCTGCCAGCAAAGCCTTCCGGCAACTGCCATTGCAGCATATCGTCCGTCAGCTCAATGTCCTCAGCAATGGCGTATTGCGCATCCAAAGCGTAGGTGATTTCCGCGCCGTTTTCATCGGTCACGGCAAGCCCGCTTGCATCGGTAAGTGTTTGCCCACTGCCGATTTCGGCTAACTGGTCGCAAGTGTAAATCAGGATTTTTCCGTCCTGATAAAGAGATTTGGCTGATTCATCCGTGTTCTCAGATGAAGATTCAGCAAGCCCGGAATCGATTGTCTCGTCCGAGGTGGAAATCTGATCGGTGTCAGATTCCGGCTGACTCTCTACTGAGCCATTTGACGAGGCATCTTCAGGCAAATCGGAAGAGGCCGAAGAATCCCCAGTCAAAGGCTCAGAAGAAGCCGCATCATTGCTTGAAGAATCGACCGATGTATTTTCCGGAGATTGCTCCGGGATGTAACCTGCATCACTGTCTACAGGTACACTTTCGGATTCAGCACTGGAAGCAACTATACTGCTTTCAGCTAAGATAGTATCATCCGCTGCAAAAGCGACCGGTGCTGTGCATTGGAAGAACATCAGCGCCGCCATCGTAGCAGATGTCCATCTCATAAAAGAGTGATGGCGCATGGAAATTTCCTTTACCCCCTAAAGGCTAATTGCGTAAATTCGTATCGTGCTTATCCTACGGATTTACTAGGCTTTATTGCGAAAAGTATCTGCCATTATTTGAATAGCAGATACCCTCGCAATAAAGCCCCCTGCAATGAGCATTGAGAAGCAAAAGCAGACGAATAATTGACCACAAATTTCTATTCAGTGCTAAAAGCTTGCTCGATTGCAAACCGCTTCCGTTCCATGTTGGTATGAACATAGCGCTGTAATGTGATGTTGGGATTAGAGTGCCCCATAAGCTCGCTGAGTGTTTTAATGTCGCAACCTGCCTGCAGGCAGGTTGTAGCAAAAGTATGGCGTAACATATGTGGATTCACATCATGTACACCGGCCTTCGCAAGATACCCATGAATGCTCTTTCTGTAGCAACGAGGCTCTACCGGTTTACTGCTGCATGATAAGAACCACACATCACTGCCGAATGTGTTTTTCTGGTACAGCATTTGGAGTAGAACCGAAAGCTTTGGCGGGATTGGTAATACTCGCTTGGAACTTTCTGTTTTGGGTGCTTGTATCACAACCGAAGTTTTCCCCGTTCCAATGGCAATACGCCGAACGCCGCGGCGTATATGGACTTCCTTGTGCACGAGGTCAATATCGCCCCACTGCAAGCCGCATACCTCGCTGATCCGAAGACCAAGCTGGAGCATAAATAATATGCCCGCCTTTCGTGGGGTCGGATTCTTGAAAACAAATCGGTTGACTGCCGCCTGCTCTTCAAGAGAAAGTGCTTCTGGAAATTCGTTCGTTTCTTTCACGGGCTTGATTGACAGCTCAATCATGGGCATTAAATGCAGTTTGTATGCGTATTTACATAGCCTGCGGACAAGGCTGATGCATTCCCGTGAAAGACTTGCTCCAAAAGGTTTATGCTCTCCACCAACCGGAGAAATAATCTGTAAAACGCATAATTCCAATTTTGCGCCGGAAAGTTGTGAAATTCGTAGGTTTCCGATAACCGGCAAAATATAATGCTCAATGGAATAACGATAATGCGCTATGGAAGACTCCTCTAAGTCATTCAGCGTAGAAAGCCATAGTTCCGAAAGAACCGAAAATGTAAGCTCTTGTGCCCCAAGCGGAACCGTGTAATCAGCTGCTTTTACCTTTTTCCGAATCAATGCTGATTTTGCATCGACATAGCTGTACGCATACACATAGCCCCAAATCGCTTTTCCGGTTTCACTTCGCCCTTTAATGTAGCGTCCTTCCCAGCGGCCATCTTTTCGCTTATGGATATTTTCTCCATGTCTTGCCATTGTTGCAGCCTCCATTCATTGACCATGATTTGACAACCTAAACAATAGCAGTATTTGTTTTGGGTAACAATATGGACGAAATAGTAGCGCATGATATGTAAAAAACCATCAGTTTGCTATTTTTCACTTAATTTGTGCGAAATCAACAAATCGATTCTTGATATTAAAGTAAGGCTGTGATAAACTAAGCAATCAAAGATATTGTTTTCTTGGTATCCGCTATTCAAATAATAGCGGATACTTTTTTGTGTACGCATAAGGTCATTGAACTCATCCGTATATTTTACGATAACACTATTTTTGCAAAAAGTCAAACCGTTAGGAACAAACAGCACTATTGATTTGTTTATCATAAAAAGCATCGCTCCTATACTAATAGTAATTTGGTATCACTATTAGATATATTTCTGGGAGAATGCTATGACAAATGCTTTATTAGGACAGCGGCTTCGCCAGCAACGAAAAAAAAGAGGGCTGACGATTGAACAGTTGGCTGAAATGATTGGTCTTTCTAAAAATTATGTCAGCTTGATAGAGCGCGGCCGGAAACTTCCCAGTATGGCAACACTCATTAAAATTGTAAACAGTCTGCATATTTCCGCAGATGTTTTGCTGTGTGACGAAGTAGAATCTGTAAGCTGTGTTGTGGACGAAGAACTGGATCAGCGTATAAGGGCGCTCGAACCACATCAGCGCAAGGCGGTCTTTGCCATACTTGATTCTGTTATTGATGCAATACCAGATTTAACTGCATCCTCGTCAGAGGATTCTGCTGAATAAGCATTATATATACATTAGTTCGACGCTTTGCGCCAAACCGATAAAACCGCAATATGCCAGATGGTCAAATCGACCATCTGGCATATTTTTTTGTCTCCATATCAGAAAATGTATCGTAAAAGCGATATATTACTATGCTCGCGCACCTCCACCTGTTTTTGCATGAAATGAAGTCAAAAACAACGGAGGTCAAACCAAATGTCGAAAAAGTATATTCAGAATGGCGCTTTGATTCCCGCCGAAGATAAACAGATCATCGCGGAATTAACAGCATATCTGTCTGTTTCGCTCCGGAATGAGCGCAGTAAATACCTGAAAAAATATGGAAAAATTCGTGATTTTGAGTCCTCTATCGAGGATTTGAAACCGGATTTTGAGCCAGAAGATAGTTCTTTTGAGGAGAGGATTGAGCAAATGCTCGCATGGGATATGGTGAAAAACTATCTTCCACTGTTGACTGCAAAAGAATGTGAGGTCGTTTTATGCTTGTATGTAAACCAGCTCAGCACAGCAGATACCGCCGAAAAGATGAACCTGTCGCCGGAAACTGTTCGCTGGCACAAGAAAAACGCCTTGCAGAAAATCCGCAAGGCAATGGAGGAAAATACCTGATGGGTGCTTATATTGATCTTCTGAAAGCCGCGCAAAGCGGCGATACTGCTGCGGCAACCGTACTGTATGAACAGTACCAGCCGTTAATCAAAAAGCTGAGTTGGCATGACGGCATATTTGATATGGACTTATATCAAACCCTTTCTGTTGCATTTTTGGTCGCATTATCGAAGTTTGAGATTCGATAACCCCAAAATATAAAATTTTTTCAAAAATACCCCAACGATTTTGCCTGCAAATTGATGTTTATATTATAGAGGGACAAAAAGCCCTCTTCCCCTTGAGTACCTTGACAACTGCATATCCGAATCACCGGCTACATACAACTGACCTTGCCGCAACCCAAGGAGTGTCGGCAAGCACGATTCAGAGGCAACGCCATAATCCTGCCTTTGCGGAGGAGCGCCCCTGCCTGCTGAATAAGAACAGAGTGGAACCTGTTCTATGCGATGAAAGGGTCAGCAATCATGATACGCACCGTTGCGATACCCTCAAGGAATCGGCGGTACTGCCTACATTTGGTACAGGAAGCGGGAGCTGCGCCAGCAGCCGGGCCGGGGATTCGCCCTATTATCCGGGGAGTAGTGTCGAATAGGATAATATTTAATTCCAGATTATGGCGGTCACTTGCTTTTGGCAGGTGGCCGCTATGCTTGTGGAATTAAATCTGCAAATTCAGTAAAGGAGGATGGCTATGAGGGGAGAAACCTTTGGAAAGCGAGAAATTTTCCGTAAATATCCGGATGTGGTGGATGTGACCCAGCTCTGTAAAATGTTAGGCGGTTCGCGGCCCGTAAGCAAAAAGACAGCTTATAGGCTGTTGACTTCCGGGAAAATAAAGGCATTCCGGCTGGGGCGCAGCTACAGAATCCCCAAGGTAAATGTGATTCGCTTTTTGCAAAACGGATTGTCTGACGAATGCAACACTGACGATTTCCTGATTGACAGTGTGGAGGAATGAAAGAAAGTCTGCTATGCTAATAACGGTTACACAAATGTTTGATAGCCGGAAAGGAGACTGCTATGAGGACAAAAGTGACAGGCTATCTTACACAAAAGCGCGGATTTTATTATGTTGTCCTGAATATGCCATCCGACATAAAGGGAAAACGAATCCGCAAAACATTAAGTACAGGTTTATCCACTGCGCGAAACATGACAAAGGCCAAAGAAGTTATGCGCGAAATGATTCGGGAAGCCAACGCCGGAGAAGAAGTGCATGGCGTGATGGAACGGAAGGCCGTGCAGAGCACCGCGCCGGAGAGTAGTTCTCCACGCCCGGATATGCTGTTTTCGGATTATTTGCAGTTCTGGCTCCAGTGGAAAAGAAGTACATGGGAGGAAGTCACCTATTCGGGTTATGCTGCCAATGTAAACACATGGATTGCTCCTTATTTCTCACAACGGGGAACCAAGCTGAACGAAATCAATGTGCTGGACATAGAAATGTTCTATGCCCATGAAAAGAACACACGCAACATCAGCGGAAATACGGTTGCACATTACCATGCCAACATCCACAAAGCACTGGTTGATGCGGTGAGATTGAAGCTGATTCCGCATAACCCAGCCTCGGATGTGGAAAGACCAAAAAAGGATAACTTCGTAGCAAGCTACTACACCGCAGATGAGCTGATGGAGATGTTCCCAATATTTGCCGGAACAAAAATGGAACTGCCGGTTCTTCTGGCTGCCTATTATGGTCTGCGCCGCAGCGAAGTGGTGGGGCTGAAGTGGTCGGCCATTGACTTTGTAAATAAGACTATCACCATTTCGCACACATTCGAGCGTGTCAATGTGGACGGAAAGGCGGTAGATATATCCAAAGAACGGACAAAGAACAATTCCAGCTTCCGCACATTGCCGCTGATACCAGAGGTTGAAACCGCATTGATTGCAGCGAAAGCCCGTCAGGAAAAGCAGCGCAAGCAGTGCGGGAGAAGCTATTGTAAAAAATATCTGGAGTACATCTGTGTAGACGATATGGGGAATCTTGTTAATCCAAATTACATAAGCGGAAACTTCAGCAACATCTTGCGCAAAAACGGTCTGCGTCCAATCCGATTCCATGATCTGCGTCACTCCTGCGCAAGCCTGCTCATCAAAAATAAAATTCCGATGAAAGATGTGCAGGTCTGGATGGGCCATTCCAGCTTTGCCACGACCGCCAACATTTACGCTCATATTGATACGGACAGCAAACAGGAGGCGGCCGATATGATTTCGGCCTGCATCAGTCTAAGCGGAAGCCCGGACAAAAAAATGGGCAAAAAAAATCCCCCCAAGCGGAGCGCTTGAGGGCAAAAAGAAGCAAAATTTCACAATTTCCAAACGGATTTTCAGCCCGATTGTCTGCCATTTTGGGCAAATTCTGGGCCAATTATAGGCAAAAATGGCAGACAACTTGGCAGACAAGGAAAAAAGATGTCTGCCAAACAAAAAATACCTAAGCGGTAAAAACCACTTAGGTACGATTGGTGCCGGTGATGGGGGTCGAACCCATACGGTGTCACCACCAACGGATTTTGAGTCCGTCTCGTCTGCCAATTCCAACACACCGGCGTATGTAAGTACTTTGCTAGTATACCAGCCCCATGCCAAATTGTCAAGGCATCCGCGCTGGGATTTTGCGGACAAATTTTCCGATTTTTTTGTCAAAAGGCATTGACAAACGGTTTTCATGCCGCTATAATAATTAGCGTCGCCTGACGGCGTCAGGGATATTGCCCCATAGCTCAGTTGGTTAGAGCACCTGACTGTTAATCAGGGTGTCGTCCGTTCAAGTCGGACTGGGGCAGCCAACAAAAATCACCGAGTCATCTCCGGTGATTTTTTATGCGGCCGTAGCTCATCTGGTAGAGCGCCACCTTGCCAAGGTGGAGGTAGCGAGTTCGAGCCTCGTCGGCCGCTCCATTTA